>OBJQ01000012.1_pt1 | contig 270106 bp, 255 predicted proteins | sample 1519921 | NCBI WGS metagenome assembly OBJQ01 (sample SAMN04209244, study PRJEB22552) | human gut metagenome | biome: gut; material: feces | host: Homo sapiens | place: USA: Oklahoma
AAGTAATAGAACCACGTACTTAGGACTAGCCGTCGCGCTAGCGACTTGGTACAATAAAAAAAGAAAGTTTCAGGGAAGAGATAGAGAAATAATTGATATGGAGAATTATATGCAGACAACGGGAATTAAACAGACAGTGATACAGGAAATCCAGGAGTTAGCAGTGAAACATGGTGTTTCCAGAGTGATTTTGTTTGGTTCAAGAGCAAGAGGTACTTTTAGAGAGAAAAGCGACATTGATCTTGCTGTGGAAGGTGGAGATTTTATAAGGTTTTCACTGGATGTAGATGAAAATACCTCAACTTTATTGAAATATGATTTCATCAATCTGGATGAGCCTATCCAGGAGGAACTTCGCGCATCGATTCAAAAAGAGGGGAAGTTGTTGTATGAAAAAATTTGATCATTTTAAATCAAATCTTAAAATATTGGAGAAGGCAGATAAAGAAGATTTGACAAATGAATTTATTTTAGGTGGAATTATTGATAAATTTTTTATTCAGTTTGAATTGGGATGGAAAGTTTTAAAAGAATTATTAACGTATGAGGGACAAGCTGTTGCTGCAAGTGGCTCTCCAAGAATGATTCTAAAAGCAGCCTTTACAATTTATGATTTTTTGGAGGAAGAGCTTTGGTTGAATATGTTAAAAGCGAGAAATGATATGACACATATTTACGATTTTTCAGCAGCAAAAAGAATGGTAGAAATTATATTAAAAGATTATATTCCAGCTTTTCAGAGGATGAAAGAAGAAATAGAAGATATTTATGGAAATGAGCTTGATAAAATGTAAAAATATTGTCATATAGCTGCAAAAAGGAGAAATCTATGATTATTGATATCATTGAATATCAGCTTAAGGATGGAAGAACCGCACGAATCCGCAGTCCAAAAGATGAAGATATTCAGGAGATGCTGGATTTTCTGTATGTTTCAGCTGGAGAGACAGACTTTCTTATGCGTTGTCCGGAGGAATGCGGCAGATACACACCAGAAAGTGAAAAACAGCGTTTTGACAGGGTAAATAAAGCGGACAATGAAACCATGCTCCTTTGTTTTGTGGAGGGTAAGCTTGCCGGAAGCGGACAGACTATGTGGAGCAAACGGGTAAAAATCAGGCATCGGGCCAGTATAGCTGTTACCGTGCTGCGTCAATTCTGGAGTCAGGGAATTGCAGCAAGGCTGATGCAGGAACTGATAAAAATTGCAGAGAAAAATCCGGATATTCTGCAGACAGAACTGGAATTTGTAGAGGGGAATACCCGGGCCAGAGCCTTATATGAAAAAATGGGATTTCGAATTACCGGGGTCAAGCCGGATGCAATCCGGCTGAAAGATGGAGCTTTATTAAATGAATATTCAATGGTGCGGAAAATAAAAAGGCAGCCTTCTGCTTTATCGAAAACCTGATTTTTTGAAGAGAACTGTGCTGTAATTAAAATAAAAAAGAAAGCAGGTGGGGTTTTGAAGGGAATTGCAGATCTGCACATCCATTCCCGGTATTCCCGGGCGACAAGTAAGCAGGGAACGCCGGAGTATCTGGATCTGTGGGCAAGAAAGAAAGGAATCTCCATAGTTGGAACAGGAGACTTTACCCATCCGGAATGGCGGAAAGAGCTGGAAGAAAAGCTTGTTCCGGCAGAGGATGGGTTCTATTGTTTAAAAGAGGATTCTGTTCTGGAAGAGAGCAGAGAGTATGAAGGAGAGGCTCCCAGATTTGTACTTTCCGGTGAGATCAGCTCTATTTATAAAAAGAACGGAAAAGTCCGAAAAGTACATAATGTAATTCTTCTGCCGGGTCTTGAGGACGCAGAAAAGCTTTCGAAAAAGCTGGAAACCATAGGAAATATCCATTCGGACGGCAGACCGATCCTGGGCCTTGACAGCCATGATCTTCTGGAAATTATGCTGGAAATCTGTCCGGATGGAATTCTGATCCCGGCTCATATCTGGACGCCTCACTTTTCGCTTTTTGGCGCATTTTCCGGATTTGATACGATGGAAGAATGTTTTGAGGATCTGACCCCTTATATACATGCGGTGGAAACCGGTCTGTCCTCTGACCCGCCGATGAACTGGCGGCTTTCGGCGCTGGATCGCTTTCAGCTTATTTCCAATTCAGATGCTCATTCTCCGTCAAAGCTTGGAAGAGAGGCGAATCTTCTTGATATTGAAATGAGCTATCAGGGACTTTATAAAGCGATTCAGAAGGGCGAAGGCCTGGAAGGAACCATTGAATTTTTTCCTGAGGAAGGAAAGTATCATTTTGACGGGCACAGGAAATGCCATCTCTGCCTTACTCCGAAGGAGGCTGAGGCTTATGGTGGAATCTGCCCTGTCTGTGGAAAAAAGATCACCATTGGAGTGGATCACAGAGTGATGCAGCTTTCAGACAGGGAAGATGGAGAAGCCCGGAAAAATAAAAAGCCTTATGAAAATCTTGTGCCTTTGCCGGAAGTGATCGCAGCATCCACAGGCAAATCCTCCGGCAGCAAAAGGGTGCAGGAACAGTATGAAAATATGCTGAAAAAGCTTGGATCTGAGTTTGATATTCTGAGGAAGATTCCGGTGGAAGAAATCAGGAAAGAGGAGGGCTATCTTGTCTCTGAGGGTATCCGGAGATTAAGAACCGGACAGGTGAAAAGAAGCCCCGGATTTGACGGGGAATATGGTACCATCAGTCTTTTTGATCCGGAAGAAATCGAAAATCCCAATGGACAGATGTCGTTTTTTAATGAGTGGGAAAGAGAAAAGGAACCAGGCATTCAGGCAGTGGATTCCTGTATCTCAGGAGGATTGACCCAGAAAAAAACGGAAGAGCTTTCCGGGCTGCCTGTGGAAGACAGAGAAGAGAGAGTTGCTGAGAAACAGAAGGAAACCATTCAGCAGTTAAATGAAAAGCAGAAACAGGCAGCTGAGACAATCGCCCGCAGAATTGCTGTTGCAGCAGGCCCGGGAACCGGAAAAACAAAGACGCTGATTTCGCGGATTCTGTATTTACTGGAAGAGAGAAAGGTAAGTCCGGGAGAGATTACAGCAGTAACTTTTACCAATCAGGCGGCAAAAGAACTGAAGGAACGACTGGAAAAACAGCTTGGTTCCAGACGGAGTGTAAATCGCATGCATATCGGAACATTTCATTCTCTTTGTCTGGATTTTCTGAAAAAACAGGGAAAAGAATTCTTCTTAGCGGACCCTTCTGCACTTTCAGAAACAGCCCGGGAGATATGTAAAGAGTATGGACTTTCCATAACGCCGTCGCAGTTTTTGAACAAAGTTTCTGTACAGAAGACAGGAGCATTTTTTAATGAAGATCCTGAATTATGGGAAGAACTCCTGGAAGTATATCAGAAAAGATTAAAAGAAGAAAACTGCTGTGATTTCGATGATCTTCTGTTGGAAACGCTGAAGGCTTTTCGGGAAATACACAGTCCCGGAAACAGAAAAAAACAGCCCTGTGAGCGATGTTTTTCCTATCTGATGGTAGACGAATTTCAGGATATTAATCCTGTTCAGTATGACCTGATCCGTGAGTGGAATAAAAAGGGAAAAGAGCTTTTTGTGATCGGAGATCCGGATCAGTCTATTTACGGATTCCGTGGTTCCGATTCCGGATGTTTTCTTAAAATGAAAGAGGAATTTCCGGAAACCTGTATGATCTCTCTGGAAAATAATTATCGCAGTACCGGAAATATTCTTAATGGCGCCCTGGCTGTGATCCGGAATAATCCCGGCATGGAGCGCTGTCTGAAACCGTGGAAAGAGACCGGCTTACCTGTACAGATTGCAGAGGCTTCATCCAAAAGATCAGAAGCCATTTTTGTGGCAAAAGAGGTGAGTCGTCTGGTTGGCGGTATGGATATGCTGGAGGCTCAGGAGCATTTTTTAAAAGAAGGTATGACCGGAAAAAGAAGCTTTCGGGATATTGCGGTTTTATACCGGACCCATCATCAGGCGCGGATTCTGGAAAAATGTTTCCAACAGGAGGGCATTCCCTATATTGTCAGTGGCAGGGGAGAGTTTCTGGAGGATCCGCTGGTACAGGGCAGTATCAGTTTTTTCTGTTCTCTGGCAGAACCGGATAATCCTTATTATAAAAAGGATGCCTTGAAAAAGCTGTGGGATCTGGAAGAAAATGAGATCAGCGGAAGTATTTATGAAGAGTTAAAAGCCAAATATCAGGACAGATGGAAAAGGGAAAAGCCCAAAAAATTCATGCAGAGCTGGATAAAAGACCTGGAACAGGAGGGAAATCCAAAGCTTCAGAATCTGGCAGATATGGCTGTTTTTTATCCGGATATCAGAGCGTTTCTGGATGCGGTTCTTCTGGGAGAAGAGGGGGATCTGAAGCGCTGCGGAGGAAGAAGTATTTCAGGAGATGCGGTATCTTTGATGACCTTACACGCATCTAAGGGCCTTGAATTTCCTGTGGTGTTTATGTTTGGAATGGAAAAGGGAGAAATTCCTCTGGAAAGGGAGGAAAATCCCGCAGATATCCAGGAGGAACGGCGGCTGTTTTATGTTGGAATGACCCGTGCCAGAGAAGAACTGTTTCTTACCTGCGCTCAGGAACCGTCCTCATTTCTGGATGAAATTCCTGAAACATACACGCAGCGGAAAACAGTTGGAAAGCAGAAAAAGGCGCAGACCTATGAACAGCTCAGTCTGTTTGATATGGCGCCTGAGAAATAATATTTTTCAGAAAACAGATATGAGATTTTAGCTGAAAGGGAAAACAGAATGGATTTAAAAGAATTTTTTCAGCAGAATCCAAGGGCTGCTCTTGGGTTTTCCGGTGGAGTGGATTCTGCTTTTCTGCTTGCCATGGCAGTAAAATACAAAGCTCAGGTACAGCCTTATTTTATTAAAACAGCTTTTCAGCCGGAGTTTGAGCTGCATGATGCCAGAGAGCTTACCCGGCGTCTTGGTGTGGAGCTTACAGTGATTGAACACGATATTCTGAGCAGCCGGCAGGTGGCGGAAAACCCGGAGAACAGATGCTATTACTGCAAAAAAACACTGTTTGGACTTTTAAAGGAAAAAGCTTTGAAGGATGGTTATACCATGCTTCTGGATGGAACAAATGCTTCCGATGATTCTTCGGACCGGCCGGGAATGCAGGCGATCCGTGAGCTTGAGGTTCGTTCACCTCTTCGGGAATGCGGACTGACAAAAACAGAGATACGAAGGCTTTCCAGAGAGGAAGGGCTTTTTACCTGGAACAAGCCTTCCTATGCCTGCCTGGCAACAAGAATACCTGCGGGCATTGTGCTTACAGAACCGGAGCTTCAAAAAATCGAAAAGGCTGAAGATAAGCTGTTCTGCCTTGGATTTACGGATTTTCGCATCCGGCTTTTTCATGGGGCAGCGCGTATTCAGCTTCCGGCAGAGCAGATGGCAAAAATGACAGAAATGCGGGAAGAGATCTACAGGGAACTGAAGCCATACTTTAAGGCAGTTCTTCTGGATCTGGAAACACGGAAGTCAGTTTGAGAAAATAGATAAGGATCTATAAATGAGCAAATAAAAAATCGAATAAAACAGTTTCTTATTTACCGCTGCGTAATGTACGTACACAGGGAAGAAATTAAACAGGATTAAGGAGGAGCAGAAAATGAGTCAGTTAAATGAAACGCTGGAGCTGATGCAGACAAGAAGAAGTGTTCGTGATTTTAAACCGGATATGGTTCCGGAGGACATTCTGGATAAAATTATAGAAGCGGGGCTTTGGGCAGCCAATGGAAGGAACCGCCAGTCTCCGATTATTATCAAGGTTACAGATAAGAGTGTCCGTGACAGATTGTCCTGGTTAAATGCGGAAATTATGGGAACGGATTCCGATCCCTTTTATGGCGCGCCGGCAGTGCTGATCGTCCTTGCAGATAAAAACGCCCCCACATATCTTTATGACGGAAGCCTTGTAATGGGCAACCTTATGCTGGCTGCCCATTCTCTTGGAATCGGAAGCTGCTGGATCCACCGGGCAAAAGAAGAATTCGATGGTCCGGTGGGAAAGGAGCTCCTCAAAGAACTGGGAATTGAGGGGAACTATGAGGGAATCGGTCATTGTGTGCTGGGATATGTAAATGGAGAATATCCGGAAACAAAAGCCCGGAAGGAGAACCGAGTGTATTCCATAGACTGAAATGACTGGTCCGGCTGACCGGTTTTGTGAGATTTTATTCAGTCCTCAGCTGATCTGCATAGGTATGCTCAGTCAGTTCAGAAAGTACTGCGATTTTTTTATTAATGATCGGGCGCATACAGTTTGGCACATGCTCCTGGTGCGCCCGGTGTATGGCAACGCATTCCTTGCAGTTGCCGTGATATCTGCAGGCTTTTGTGCAGGAGCAGTGATCCTTGTGGGCATACTCTGTGCGAAAAGCAGAGGCAAATTCTTCCTGGATTTTAAGGCCTTCTTTTCGATTGCCCAGATGAAATTCTTTCATAGCTCTTTTTTCTGTTTCATTATTGTCGATAATCATGATTTTCCTCCGTTTTTGTGAAGTTTTGTTTTACAGGCTTGAGATGAGTGTCAGGAAACGAATATTTTTGACCGGATGCTGTTTGCAGTGATATCGCAACTTGGTCAAAATCTGTTTCAAATCATCTTTGGTGACGGCGTTTTGCTCTGTATGTCCCGGGATTTGGACATTTCCGTGAGAACACCTTACAGGACGGTACTGTGTAAACAGTAACCCCCTGGCTGTTACAATGTCATAATATCACGATGTTTTATTGAAACATACCATAATAAAAGGTAAAATATATATGAAAATCACCAAACAATGAGAATATTGCCAGTGGAAATCGTAATATATTTTTTCTGTAAGGAGAAACGCCATGGAAACAATTAAGGATAATACCCCAATATATTCCCATAACCCCTATCACAGTACCAAATTCCCCCTTCTTGTACTTGACGTCAGCAAAAAAGTCTGCAAACCTTTTAACGAGGGATTTCAGATGCTGCACTGGCATGAGGAAATACAGTTTGTGGCAGTGCAAAAAGGCGTGGTACATTTTAAGATATGGGAAAAGGAATATGAGCTTTCAGAGGGAAGCTGTATGTTTATTAACTGCAATGTTTTGCATCATATTTCAGAAAAACAGGATTGCAGCTATCACAGCTTTCTGATCCCGCCTAAAATGCTGGGATTTTTTGAGGGAAGTGCCATGGAAGAGCAGGAGGTTGATACAATTATCAAAAATCCTGCAGTCACAAATATGATTTTTCTGGCACAGGAACAAAAAGACAAAAAGGTTCTTAAAGCCATGAATCAGCTGGATGACCTTTATTTTTGTAAAACCAGGCCTGCTCATTGGGAATATGCTCTTTCTCTTTGTATCTGCAGGCTGTGGCTGGAAGCAACAGAGAGAATCATGGAGTTTTATGGCTGCGGAGAAGCCTTCGGATACGGTGACGGCGGAAACCGAAACAGAATACTTCCGGAAGTTCTTCAAAAAGATCATGAGCGTGTCCAGAAGCTTCTGAACTTTGTCCATGAAAATTACAGAAACGGGATTACTCTGGAAGAGATTTCCAGAGCGGGAAATGTCAGCATCACAGAATGTCTCAGATGTTTTAAAAGGTATACGAGAGAGTCTCCTTATCAGTATCTTCAGAAATACAGGCTTCAGGCGGGAGCTTCCCTTTTGGAAACAACAGGGGACAGTGTAACTAAAATTGCTCTTCGGGTGCATTTTCCATCGGCCAGCGCATTTATATCTGCATTTCGGAAAGCCTACGGCATTACGCCAAAAAAATTCAGGGAGAGTAAGCAGATAAAATCTCCTTCCCTCCCTGGCTGATAAAAATTTCCGGGCTTTTATGGTGTCCCGTAACGGTCTGGAATTGTTCTCAGCTTATTGCTGTGAAGCTTCTTTTATTTCCGAGATATCCGGCTGGGCCATAAGGGAATAGTTGGTGTAATAAACCACAAATCCCGGTTTGGCTCCTGCCGGTTTTTTTACATGCTTTTTCTGGATATAATCAATTTCCACCTTGGGGGCAGTGCGGCCTTTGGAGTAATAGGCAGCCAGACGTCCGGCTTCTTCAAACGTGCGGTCAGGCAGTTCTCCGTCAGGGGTTTTTACGATCACATGGGAGCCTGCCATTTTTTTTGCGTGGAACCACCAGTCATTTCCGGATGCCTGCTTAAAGGTCAGCTCATCGTTCTGGAAGTTGTTTTTTCCTACAAAGATATCAAAGCCGTCACTGGAAACATAGTGGAAGGGCTTTGATTTTTCCTGAATTTTTTTGCCTTTTTTGGAAGAATAATGTTTTTTGATAAAACCGTATTCTGTCAGCTCCTCCTTGATCTGACTGAGATCGCTTTCAGCCCGGGCAATGTCCAGGGCATTGGAGATGGACTCCAGATGTTCGATTTCAGATTCTGTTTCTGCAATCTGACCGGTAAGAGCCTCTTCCGTACGTTTCAGCTTGGTGTACCGGTCGAAGTATTTCTTTGCATTTTCTCCCGGAGTAAGGGTGGGATCAAGAGGAATGGTAACCTCTTCGTTTGTATAATAATTCAGGGCCTTAAAGGACTTGCAGCCTTCCTCCAGACCGTATCCGTAGGTATTGATCAGCTCGCCGTAGATCCTGTATTTTTCCTTTTTGGCAGTATCCTTCATCTGTTTTGTCTGAAGGGCATACTTCTTTCGGTTTCTTTCAAGGGCAGTCTGAACGATCCGGCGAAGGTCAGAAGATTTCTGGCGGATACGGTTCAGGGTATCTCTGGAAGAATAGTAGGTGGACAGCATGGAAGATACGGTTTCAAATTCCACGCTGTGATATTCCGGTCCGAACTGGGTCAGAGGAAGAACGGCATATTCTACCGGTTCATTTCCGCGATAAATGATATTTGGAGTAAAATCCCCTTCCTGTATCTGCTCCATCAGTCTTTTGAATGTATGATACAGATGGACGCAGGCGGTTTCATCCAGAGAGAGGGCAGGGTCATTGCCATCAATGGATGCGCGGTAACAGATTTCCTCTGCAATAAGAGGACTTAAACCCGTAAGGGAAGAATAGAGCGCCCTGGAAATATTGCAGGGCTTTTTGCATACTGCGCTGATAAATTCCTCCTCGTTAATAGTAAGGGGATCTGACTTTTCCTGAGTCTGGGGAAGAAAATACTGCCGGCCCGGAAGAACCTCTCTCACAGAGCTCATGTGAGAGGACACATGTTTGATGCTGTCAAGGACCATTCTGTTTTCATCGCAGAAAATAATGTTGCTGTGTTTGCCCATAAGCTCCATGATAAGAATTTTTTTACAGGGATCTCCCATTTCATTTAGATGCTCCAGCTCAAATTCCACCACTCGCTCCATTCCCGGCTGTTTTATAGAAGCGATTTTTGCGCTGCCGATATGTTTGCGCAGAAGCATGCAGAAATTGGGCGCAGTAAGGGGGTTGGGCTTGTTTTTATCAATAAAATAAATCAGCGGAAGAGAGGCGTTTGCAGACAAAAGCAGTCTGCACTGTCCCTGACCGCCTTTTGCCGTGATCAGAAGTGCGTCTGATTCCGGCTGGGCGATCTTATTAAAACGTCCGCCGTCAAGATATTTATGTAATTCCTGAACCATTGCTGCAATGGTAATTCCGTCAAAAGCCATAATGAGTACTCCTTTTTTCTTTCTGGCTACAGTATAGCATGTCTGTGAGAATTCCGCAAAAGAATATGTATGGTAATTTGCCGGGCTGACAGTCGCAGAAGTTATTTTGTTACCGTTTACACGGTACTGTTCCGTAACCGGAATGAACAGGAACTTTTTGATCGGATACAGAAAAAACAGTTTGACTACCCTGTTTAGATGCTCTATAATAAATCTGTATGTAAACATATATTGTGTCTGATGGAATATGCAGACATACATCATGCAAAAAGAAGTAACCTGCAAAGTGAGACAACATTATGATAAAAAGTATGACAGGCTTTGGCCGTGCCGAGGCCGTGACAAAAGAGTGGAAGATCACAGTTGAGCTGAAGTCGGTAAATCACAGATATCTGGATCTGAATATCAAGATGCCCAGAAAACTGAACCTTTTTGAGGGACAGGTCCGTAATCTGATGAAGACTTACATGCAGCGGGGCAAGGTAGATGTTTTTATTACCTATGAGGATTATACTGCCGGAAGTGTGGCTCTTAAGTACAATCGTGATCTTGCAGCAGAATATCTGGGATATTTTAAAGAGATGGAAGAGGAGTTCCGGTTGAAAAATGATATCGGTGTAGCTGCACTTTCCAGATATCCTGAGGTTCTGACCATGGAAGAGCAGCCGGTCAATGAGGAAAAACTGTGGACCTGCCTTGAGGGACCTCTTCATGAAGCGTGCAGACGCTTTGTGGATACAAGAGAGACCGAAGGAAGAAACTTAAAAAATGATCTCCTGACCAAGCTGGATGCGCTGGATGAAAAGGTCAGTGCAGTGGAAGCCCGTTCCCCTGAAGTGGTCCAGGCGTACAGAGAAAAGCTGGAAGCAAAGGTTCATGAGCTTCTGGAGGATTCTCAGATTGACGATAACCGTATTGCCGCAGAGGTTGTGATCTATTCAGACAAGATCTGCAATGATGAGGAAACAGTACGGCTTCACAGCCATATCCGGGGCATGAAAAAAATTCTTACAGAAAAAGAAGGAATTGGCCGTAAACTGGATTTTATGGCACAGGAAATGAACAGGGAAGCCAACACCATTCTGTCCAAGTCCAATGATATTGAAATTTCTGATATTGCTATTGATCTGAAGACTGAAATCGAAAAGATCCGTGAGCAGATTCAGAACATAGAGTAACGGAGGCGGAAATCGGTGGCAAAGCTGATCAATGTAGGTTTTGGAAATGTAGTAAATTCTCAGAAAATAGTTGCTGTGGTAAGCCCGGATGCGGCTCCTGTCAAGCGTATGGTTCAGAGTATCAAAGGAACCAGAGCGCTGGTAGACGCCACACAGGGGCGTAAGACAAAGGCAGTGATCGTTACTTCAGACGATTATGTGGTGCTGTCGGCGCTGCAGCCGGAAACGATCGCAAGACGTTTTGCGGAAGCATACGATTATGAGGAGCGAGGAGAGGAACATGAGTAAAGGTGTTTTGGCAGTGGTATCCGGATTTTCCGGAGCCGGAAAAGGAACAGTCATGAAAAAGCTTCTGGAGAGCTTTGATGACTATGCGTTGTCGGTTTCTGTAACAACCAGAAAACCAAGACCGGGAGAGGTGGACGGAAAGGATTACTTTTTCCGCACAAAAGAAGAAGTGGAAGAAATGATCGCTCAGGATCAGCTTCTGGAATATGCCCGGTATGTAGACAATTATTACGGAACTCCCCGTTCTTATGTGGAGGAAAAGCTTTCTGAGGGCAAAAATGTGATCCTGGAAATTGAGATCCAGGGCGCGATGAAAATAAAAGAAAAGATACCGGAAGCGGTTCTTATTTTTGTAACGCCTCCTTCTGTGGACGAGCTGAGAAGACGCTTGGAAGGACGGGGTACTGAGACACAGGAAGTGATCGAATCCCGTCTCAGCCGCGCTGCTGAGGAAGCAGAAGGAATGGAAGATTATGATTATCTTCTGGTAAATGATGACCTGGAGGAGTGTGTAAATGAACTTCACCGGATCATTTCAAGTGAACGCTGCAAAACACAGCGGAATACAGAGTTTATTAACAGAATCCAGGAGGAATCCCGGGGATTAATGAAAGGAGATTTATAATATGATACATCCGTCATATTCAGAACTGATTCAGGCGATCAACAACAATGCAGAGGAAGACGACAACACTATGATGCTGAACAGCCGCTACTCTCTGGTACTGGCTACCAGCAAACGTGCCCGTCAGCTGATCGCAGGCGCTGAGCCTATGGTAAGAGGAGCAGCAGGGAAGAAACCTCTTTCCGTGGCCATTGATGAATTTTACCAGGGACAGGTGAAAATCGTGGCTGACAACACAGAGGAAGAAGAAACTTCAGAGCCGGCAGTGGAAACCGCAGAGGCTGAAGCAGAAAGCACTGTACAGACAGCAGAAACAGAAGAATAAAAATAAAAGGGGCGGTGTAAATCGAACTCCCGGCGGCATTTTTTGAGGATTCCGGCGGAAAGATGATTCTGCAGCGCTCCTTATATATATCAGGAGAACATATGAAAGTATTATTTATTTCACTTGGCTGCGACAAGAACCTGGCAGACTCTGAGGAAATGCTGGGGCTGCTTACGGGAAAGGGCCATGAGATCGTGGACTCTGAGGAAGAGGCAGAGGTAATTGTCATCAATACCTGCTGTTTTATCCATGATGCAAAAGAAGAGAGTGTTGAAAACATTCTGGAAATGGCAGAGTATAAAAAAGCAGGAACCTGTAAAGTCCTGATCGTAACAGGCTGTATGGCGCAGCGTTATAAAGAAGAGATCATTCAGGAGATCCCTGAGGTAGACGCAGTTCTGGGAACAACCTCTTATATGGATATTCTGAAAGCGATCGACGAGGCCTGCGAGGGAAGACATTTTCAGGAGTTTCGGGATATCAATGAACTTCCGGAAGATTCCGGAAGAAGAGTTCTGACTACAGGCGGCCATTATGGTTATCTGAAGATTGCCGAAGGCTGCGACAAACACTGTACTTACTGCATTATTCCTTCTCTCAGGGGAAGATTCCGCAGTGTTCCTCAGGAGCGGCTGATCGCTCAGGCAGAGCATATGGCGGAACAGGGGGTAAAAGAACTGATTCTCGTTGCTCAGGAAACTACCATGTACGGCACGGATCTTTACGGAAAAAAGACGCTTCATCTTCTTATGAAAGAGCTTTGTAAGATTAAGGGAATTCGCTGGATCCGTGTTCTTTACTGCTATCCGGAAGAAATTTATGATGAACTGATTCAGGTTATGAAGGAAGAAAAGAAAATCTGTCATTATCTTGACCTTCCCATTCAGCATGCCAGCGACCGGATCCTGAAAAGAATGGGCCGCCGCACAACCAGAGCCCAGCTGACTGCCATCATAGAAAAGCTCAGAAAAGAGATTCCGGATATTGTTTTAAGAACAACGCTGATCACAGGCTTTCCGGGAGAGACAGAAGCAGATCACCAGGAAGTGATGGAATTTGTGGACGAAATGGAATTTGACCGTCTGGGCGCCTTTACCTATTCTCCTGAAGAGGGAACGCCGGCAGAGACCATGGAAGGGCAGATTCCCGAGGAAGTAAAAGAAGAGAGACGGGATGAGATCATGGAGCTTCAGCAGGAGATCTCTCTGGAAAAAGGAAATGACCGGATCGGTCAGGAACTGCTGGTTATGATCGAGGGCAAGGTTTCCGGAGAAAGCGCTTATATTGCGAGAACCTATGGAGATGCCCCGAAGGTGGACGGATATATTTTTGTCCAGACAGGAGAACTGCTTATGACCGGAGATTTTGCAAAGGTCCGAGTGACAGGAGCTCTGGAATATGATTTGATAGGAGAATTGGCTGATGAATACACCGAATAAATTGACTGTTGGAAGAATGATACTTGTGCCCTTTATGGTTCTGTTTTTGCTGACGGATCTGGGCGGAGAGGCAAACCGTTATATTTCCCTTGTTATTTTTGCCGGAGCCAGCATTACAGACTGGTTCGACGGTTATCTGGCAAGAAAACATCATCTTGTGACCAATTTCGGGAAATTTATGGATCCGCTGGCAGATAAGCTTCTTGTGTGCTCTGCCATGATCTGTATGATCGAGCTTGGAAGACTTCCGGCATGGATCGTTATCATTATTATTGCAAGAGAATTTATTATCAGTGGATTCCGTCTGATCGCAGCAGAAAACGGAGTGGTGATCGCTGCAAATTACTGGGGAAAATTTAAAACAGTTTCCCAGATGATCATGATCATTCTTCTGATCCTTCATTTCGGAGGGATCTTTGCAGTACTGGAGCAGATCTTTATCTGGCTGTCTCTGGCGCTTACCGTTATTTCACTGATCACTTATATATGGCAGAACCGTTCTGTCCTGTCCATGCAGGAATAAAACGGCTGTTTCAGGATATCAGGGATACAAAAAGGAGGCTGTAAAAGATGATTACAGAACTGGTAGCAGTAGGAACTGAAATTTTACTTGGCAATATCGTAAATACAAACAGCGCATATCTGGCAGAAAAATGCGCTCAGCTTGGACTTTCCTTATATTATCAGACCGTTGTGGGAGATAATGAGCAGAGAATGAAGGACACCATCAAAACGGCTCTTGACCGTTCTGATGTTGTAATCCTTACCGGAGGTCTGGGACCTACTGAGGATGATCTGACTAAGGAGATCACAGCAGAGGTTATGGGGCTTCCTCTTGTAGAAGATGCGCACAGCAGAGAGCTTCTGGACGCGTATCTGAAGCAGTACGAAAAAAATGATGCCCAGCGCAGGATCACTTCCAATAATTATAAACAGGCAATGGTTCCTCAGGGGGCGCTTGTTCTGGATAACCATAATGGAACTGCTCCGGGTCTTATTATTGAAAAGAACGGAAAAACAGCAATCCTTCTTCCGGGACCTCCAAACGAACTGAAGCCTATGTTTGAGGAAGAGGTTTTTCCATATCTCCGTAAAAAACAGCCGGAGATCATTTATTCTCAGATGGTTAAAATCTGTTCCATTGGAGAAAGCCAGGTGGCAGAGGAGATCCAGGATCTGATCAGTCAGCAGTCCAATCCCACCATTGCTCCATATGCAAAGACCGGGGAAGTACATCTGAGGGTAACAGCCAAGGCGGAAAATGAAAAAGAGTGTAAAAAGCTGATCAAGCCGGTTGTGCGGGAACTGAAGAGCCGGTTTGGCAAAAATATTTTTGCAACAGAAGAAAAAAAGACTCTGGAAGAGGCAGTAGTGGATATGCTGAAGGATCAGAAGCTTACTCTTTCTCTTGCAGAGTCCTGCACAGGCGGCGCCATCGCCTCCAGAATTGTAAACGTTCCCGGCGCATCTGACGTATTTCTTCAGGGAATGGTAACTTACAGCAACCGTGCAAAGCGCAAAAGCCTTGGTGTGAAAAAAAACACATTAAAGACTTATGGAGCTGTCTCTGAGAAGTGCGCCAAAGAAATGGCAAAAGGCGGCTGCTTTGTTACGAAAACAGACATCTGTCTTTCTGTCACAGGAATTGCGGGACCGGACGGCGGTACAAAGGAAAAGCCGGTAGGTACTGTGTTTATGGGATGCTGTTATAATGGAAAGACGGTTGTCCGTGAATATCATTTTACAGGTAACCGTGCAAAAATCCGGGAACAGTCAACTGCCCACGCGCTTGCCTTTCTGAGAGAATGTATCATGGAAGGGGTCAGCAAAAAAGACTGATATCCTACCGGATCATCTGCATAAGATTTACGATGCGGTCAATTTTAGCAGCCTCCTGAGGTGATTTTCCCATTTTGAGAACTTCCAGAACAGCGGAGATTTCACCGGAGGAAAAATTAAGTCCATTACTTTTTCCGCGGGAGGCTGCATTCATCAGAAAAGGAAGCATATCTGAGGCATTTTTGCCGGTTCCCTGTTCTGCAAGATTCTGAAGCATTTCCAGTTTACTTTTATCCATATCTGCAAGTCTGGGGTCATTCTGCCAGTTTTTGTCCATAGGATCTCCTTTTTTAAATTATTCGTTTAAAATCTGAAGCATTTGTACCAGAATCAGCATGTTGGTAAGCTGATCTACTTTTTCCCGGCTTTTGCCATAACTGAATCTGCGGATATCCTGAAGCATTTCCACAGGATCGGCAGCAGTGTTTTCGCAGATCTGCATGTCAGCGCGTCCTGGAGAGAACAGCGCCATTGTGTTGGATAATTCCTCCAATTTCGTATAAAGAGAAATGATCTGCCGTGCAGAAGGCGGGAGATAAGGAACGGCTGCCTTGATAAGCTGTGTCTGGTCACTGCTTACCATCTGGTCAAGAGCGGTCTGAGAAATAAGTTCCTGATCCATAGTCAAGACTCCTTTTTTATTAATATATGATTCTTCTTAAAGAATATGTGACTGAATTTTCAGGCGGAAGGTGTGTACCTGAAAAATATCTGCTACATATAATATATAGAAAGCAGATCAGGAAGTGACAGAAATTGAATGAAAAAAAGCAGAAGCTGATTCTGGACGGCAATGCCTTTTATGAGATAGATCTGGAGTGTCTGAAACAGAAAAAAGAAAAAGAGCACAGAGAAAAACAAAGGGCTGAGCATCAGAAAAGGCAGAGGAAATAACCTCTGCCTTAAAAAGACCAGATAGATCAGCAGCAGCCGTTATTGCCGCCGCATCCGCCGCAAAGCAGAAGCAGGATAACGATGATCCAGCAGCAGTCGCCATTATTACCGCCGCATCCGCCTCCATTGCCGCCCCAGCTGTTGTTGCCGCAGAGGCACATGAGAATGATGATCCAGAGAATACAACTGCAGGAGCTGCCGCCCCACATATTGTTTATGGAAGAATTTCCACATCCGCAGCTGTTGCCGCAGCCACAACTGTTTTCGCATCCGCAGCCACATCTTTCTTCTCCGCATCCGCAGTTCGTAGCAGCTAAATCACTCATTATAAAATCCTCCGAAATTTGTTTTACACTTCATCTTATGTGAAGGGGATGTCCATTGTGACACTGTTTATTGACATAAAAAAATATTTTCAGTATACTCAATTTAAAATATCATGGAGATACAAACGAGATGTTTTTGAAGAAAGGGGAGTTTATGCATCCATATGTAACTGTGATTCTGCTCACTGTGGCAGCGATTCTGCTGCTGGTGACCTGGATCTTATATGAAAACAGAAAGCAGAAAAAAAGAGTGCTGAGAAAGATTCAGAGGATTTACGGTAAAGTACCGGAAAGAGAATATTCTGCCGGAGATCTGAAAAATATTTCTCATTACTTCCTCAGAAAAAAAGGGGATGATTTCTGGATTGATGACATTACCTGGAATGACCTTGATATGGACAGAATTTATATGCTGATCAATCAGACGGTTTCTTCGCCGGGAGAGGATGTCCTTTACGATATGCTGAGACGACCGGTTTTTTGCCAGGAGGATATTGACCGAAGGGAAAAACTGATCCGTTTTTTTGCTGAAAATAAGGAAAAACGGGAGCAGATGCAGATCCTTCTGTCAAATGTGGGAAAAACCTGGCATGGTTCACTGTCAGATACTATACTGGCTCTGGAGGATGCGCCTCAGGTAAAGACAGGTCTTCACTGGGTTATGTTTGCCCTGCTTATTGTAACGCTTGTGGGTGTTCTGCCCTTTTATCCGGCGCCTGGTTTTCTGCTCTTTGTGCTTTTAAGTACAGTGAATGTGATCTATTATTATGCAGGAAAAGACAGGCAGAGGATAGGTGCTTTTCTGGACTGTTTTTCCAGCTTTCTCTGTATGCTGGAATCCGCAGAGAGGATGGAGACTGCGGACTGGCCTGAGATCAGTGAACAGATGGAATATATCCGCAAAGGGAAAAAGGCTCTTTCTGGATTGAAAAAACGTGTATTTTTTCTCACAGGAAGAAACGATGCCTCAGGAAATCCGGCTCAGCTTTTTCTGGATTATATCAGAATGCTTTTTCATGTAGATATACTTATCTATAACGGAACTCTGAAAACTGTACAGGGAAAAACACAGGAGATCATGCTTCTTCTTGATAATATGGGAGAACTGGATGCAGTCATATCCATTGCTTCGTTTCGAGAGCTTCTTCCTCTCTGGTGCAGTCCCTGCTTCTGTGAAGAAAAAGGAAAGCATATCCGTCTTCTGGCAGAGGATCTTTATCATCCTCTTATACAGGAACCGGTAGCCAATACCATTGAGACAGAGGGGAGCGTTCTTGTGACAGGCTCCAATGCATCCGGTAAATCTACGTTTCTGAAGAATATTGCCATTAACAGTATTCTTGCCCAGACAGTTCTTACCTGTACCTGTTCTCATTATGAAGCGCCTTTTTTGAAGGTGATGACTTCCATGGCTCTTCGGGATGATCTTTCCGGAGGGGAAAGCTATTTTATTGTGGAGATCCGGTCACTGAAAAGGATCCTTGATGAAAGCAGAAAACAGGAACCGCTTCTGTGTATTATCGACGAGGTTTTAAGAGGAACCAATACCATTGAGCGTATTGCCGCTTCCTCCAGGATACTCAGCGCTCTGAACCGGGATTGGGTTCTTCCTTTTGCAGCCACGCATGACATTGAGCTGTCATATATTCTGGACAGGCAGTACCGGAACTATCATTTTGAGGAGGAGGTACAGGAGCATGAGGTTCTGTTCCATTATCTTCTGAAAAAAGGCAGGGCTACCAGCAGAAATGCCATAAAGCTGCTTTCCATGCTGGAGTACGATCCGGCCATTGTAAAAGGAGCAGAAGAGGCGGCGGCAGATTTTGAGCAGACAGGAGTATGGAAACCCTGTGTGAAAGAAGGAAGATAAAGGGGATGACAGTTTTATGCAAGAGCTGGGATTGTATGATATACATTGCCACATAGTTCCCGGTGTGGATGATGGGGCGGTAAACCTGGAGGAAGCTGTAAAAATGGTAGAAGCCCAGTATAAACAGGGGATTCGTACAATTATTGCAACGCCTCATTTTCGTAAGGGAATGTTTGAACCTTCTGCTTCAGAAGTAAAAAAACAGTTTCAGATTTTAAGAAAAACCGTATGGGAGATCAATAAGGATATGCGGCTTTATCTGGGAAGTGAATTGTATGCCAGTGAAAATATGATCTCTCAGATAAAGGATAAACGTGCGATGCCTATGGCCGGCTCTAATTATGTGCTGACAGAATTGTATGAAGCTATCACTGCTTCTCAGGTGCGGGCATATCTGGGAATACTGATTTCTAAAGGATATCGTCCTGTGATCGCTCATGCAGAACGATATGGATGTATGAGAAATGATATTAATTTTATAGAAGATATGATTGAAATGGGAGCATATATCCAGCTGAATGCTGACAGTGTGATCGGGAAAGAGGGATTTGCCTTAAAAAGATTTTGCAAAAAACTTTTGAAAAGCGGAAATGTCCATTTTGTAGGTTCAGACTGTCATGGAATAAAAAGAAGGCCGTCCAGAATCGGAGAGGCTTATGCTTATATCTGCAGGAAATTCGGACAAGAGTACGCAGATGAAATTTTTATTTATAATCCCCGCAGGATACTGGAGGACGCACGGCAAAAACGAGCGGGTACAAAGAAAATCGTATAGGATCAGGAGGCAGATATGCAGGTAAAAATTTATACAGACGGAGCGGCAAGAGGAAACCCGGACGGACCGGGAGGCTATGGAGCAATTCTCCATTATGTGGATACAAAAGGGCAGCTTCATGAAAGAGAGCTGTCCAGAGGCTATAAAAAAACAACAAACAACCGAATGGAGCTGATGGCGGCCATTGCGGCGCTGGAGGCTTTGACAAGGCCCTGTCAGGTGGAGCTTTATTCAGACTCCAAATATCTGGTGGATGCGTTTAATCAGCACTGGATCGACTCCTGGCTGAAAAAGAACTGGAAGCGGGGGAAAAACGAGGATGTAAAAAATGTGGATCTGTGGAAGCGTCTTCTGAAGGCAAAAGAGCTCCATCAGGTTACCTTTCACTGGGTAAAGGGACATGCGGATCATCCTCAGAATGAACGCTGCGATCAGCTTGCCACCTCTGCGGCAGACGGTACGGAGCTGTATGAAGATGAGGGACTGAAGGGGTGAAGCGGTAAGTTTTTTGCTTCCTTTATTACTTTAAGTTGATAAACTGGTCTCAATCCCTCTTGACAAATAAAAATGTGCTTTGTATACTTTTAGAAGTATATGAAACGGCTTGGAAGAGAACAAGTAGCTTCAGGGAAGCACACAGAGAGCTGCCGGAGGGTGAGAGGCGCGTGCGGAACTTTTGTGAATACATCTCGGAGCTCTGCACCGAACCGGACTGTTTGCGAACAGGCAAGTAGGCTGCAGCGGAGCGGCACACGTTATCGTGCTCAATGAGGCAGGAAAAATGCAATTTCCTGTGAATTTAGGTGGTAACACGGGACCCGGTTCTCGTCCTAAAAGGACAGGAACCGGGCTTTTTTATAACAGGAGGAAAAGAAATATGACAGTTTGGGAAGAACTGCAGGCAAGAGGACTGATTGCCCAGGTAACAAACGAAGATGAGATCAAAGAAATGGTAAATAATGGAAAAGCCACTTTTTATATTGGCTTTGACCCCACTGCAGACAGTCTTCATGTAGGACACTTTATGGCGCTTTGCCTGATGAAGCGTCTTCAGATGGCAGGAAACCGTCCCATCGCACTTCTTGGCGGCGGAACCGGAATGATCGGCGATCCTTCCGGAAGAACCGATATGCGTCAGATGATGACAAAGGAAACAATTCAGCATAATATCGACTGCTTCAAAAAACAGATGGAGCGTTTTATTGATTTTTCTGATGGAAAAGCTCTTATGGTCAATAATGCAGACTGGCTGATGGATCTGAACTACGTGGAACTTCTCCGCGAAGTGGGAGCTCATTTTTCCGTAAACCGCATGCTTACGGCAGAGTGCTATAAACAGCGTATGGAAAGAGGATTAAGCTTCCTGGAGTTTAACTACATGATCATGCAGAGCTATGACTTCTACATGCTGTTCCAGAAATACGGCTGCAACATGCAGTTTGGCGGAGACGATCAGTGGAGTAATATGCTTGGCGGAACAGAACTGATCAGAAGAAAGCTTGGCAAGGATGCACATGCTATGACCATCACTCTTCTTCTGAATTCAGAGGGCAAAAAAATGGGCAAGACCCAGTCCGGCGCTGTATGGCTTGATCCGAACAAGACTTCTCCTTTTGATTTTTATCAGTACTGGAGAAATGTGGATGACGCGGATGTGATCAAATGTATGCGCCTTCTTACTTTCCTTCCCATCGAGCAGATCGAGGAGATGGCAGCCTGGGAAGGAAGCCAGCTGAATCAGGCAAAAGAAATCCTTGCTTATGAGCTTACCAATCTGGTTCACGGTGAGGAAGAGGCAAAGAAGGCCCAGGAAGGAGCCAGAGCTCTTTTTGCAGGCGGAGCCAACACAGACAATATGCCGTCCACAGAGCTTACCGGTGAGGATTTCCAGGATGGAAGCATTGATCTGATCACTATGCTGGTAAAGACCGGACTGGTTCCAACCCGTTCAGAAGGACGCCGTGCCATTGAGCAGGGAGGCGTATCTGTTGACGGTGAAAAAATTACAGATATCAAGCACACAGTATCTAAAGACGCTTTTGGAGAGGAAGGTCTTGTGCTGAAACGAGGCAAAAAGAAATTCCATAAGGTGTGTGTGAAATAGAGGAGGAAACTACAATGAAAAAATACGGAGTAAATGAACTTCGCCAGATGTTCCTGGATTTTATGGAAAGCAAGGGACATCTGGTTATGAAGAGCTTTTCTCTGGTTCCCCAGGGAGATAAGAGCCTTCTTCTGATCAATGCAGGTATGGCTCCTTTAAAGCCATATTTTACCGGAGCAGAGATTCCGCCCAGAACAAGAGTGGCAACCTGCCAGAAATGCATCCGTACCGGCGATATCGAAAACGTGGGAAAAACTGCCCGCCACGGCACTTTCTTTGAGATGCTCGGAAACTTTTCCTTTGGCGATTATTTTAAACATGAAGCCATTGCATGGTCCTGGGAGTTCCTGACAAAGGTTGTGGGACTTGATCCGGAGCGCCTATATCCGTCCGTATATCTGGAGGATGACGAGGCTTTTGAGATCTGGAATAAAGAGATCGGTATTCCGGTTGAGCGTATTTTCCGTTTTGGCAAAGAGGATAACTTCTGGGAGCACGGCGCAGGCCCCTGCGGTCCATGCTCTGAGATTTATTATGACCGCGGTGAAAAATACGGCTGCGGCAAACCGGACTGTACCGTAGGCTGCGAGTGCGACCGTTATATTGAAGTGTGGAACAATGTATTTACCCAGTTTGAAAATGACGGAAACGGCAATTATGAAACACTTCAGAATAAAAATATTGATACAGGAATGGGACTTGAACGACTGGCGGTTGTTGTTCAGGATGTGGATTCCATTTTTGACGTAGATACCATCTGTTCTCTTCGTAATCTTGTATGCCAGATTGCCGGTAAGGAATATGGAAAAGATTATCAGACAGACGTTTCCATCCGTCTGATCACAGACCATATCCGTTCCGCTACTTTTATGATCTCTGACGGTATCATGCCTACCAATGAAGGCCGGGGCTACGTGCTTCGCCGTCTGATCCGCCGTGCAGCCCGCCACGGACGTCTTCTGGGTATTGAGGGAACCTTCCTTGCAAAATTAAGCGCAGAAGTGATTTCCGGTTCCAAAGACGGTTATCCGGAGCTTGAGGATAAAAAAGAATTTATCTTCAAGGTACTGACAAATGAAGAAAACCAGTTTAATAAGACCATCGACCAGGGACTTCGCATCCTTGCTGATATGGAAGAGGAGATGAAGGCAGCAGGAGCCAGAGAGCTTTCCGGTGAAAATGCATTCAAGCTTTATGATACTTACGGATTCCCTCTTGATCTGACAAAAGAGATTCTGGAAGAAAAGGGATACGGAATCGACGAGGATGGCTTCCAGGCGGCAATGGAAGAGCAGAGAGTCAAGGCTCGTACTGCCCGCGAAGTAACCAACTACATGGGTGCGGACGCTACGGTTTATGATGAGATCGATCCTTCTGTGACAACAGAATTTGTAGGCTATGAGCATCTGACTTTTGAATCTCAGGTTACTGTCCTGGCGGGAGAAAGCGAGATTGCCTCTTCTCTGGTAGAGGGACAGAAGGGAACTGTTTTTGTAAAAGAGACTCCGTTTTATGCTACCATGGGAGGCCAGGAAGGCGATACCGGTGTGATCGAGACTGCAAACGGTAAATTTGTGGTAGAAGATACCATCAAGCTCCGCGGAGGAAAATTCGGTCATGTGGGACATATGGAATCCGGTATGATCTCAGAGGGAGAGACTGTTTCTCTGAAGGTTGCAGAAAGCAGACGCCGCGATACAGAGAAGAACCACAGCGCAACCCATCTTCTGCAGAAAGCTTTAAAAACAGTACTGGGCTCTCATGTAGAACAGAAAGGTTCTCTTGTGACTCCGGACAGACTTCGTTTTGACTTTGCTCATTTCCAGGCAATGACAGAGGAAGAGCTTGAAAAAACAGAAGCTCTTGTAAATCAGGAGATCCAGGCAGCTCTTCCGGTAGAAACTGCTGTCATGGACATTGAGGAAGCAAAAAAATCAGGAGCTATGGCTCTGTTCGGCGAAAAGTACGATCAGAAGGTCCGTGTAGTTTCCATGGGAGATTTCTCAAAAGAACTCTGCGGCGGTACTCATGTAAAAAATACTTCCTCTATCATGCTCTTTAAGATTGTTTCTGAGGCAGGTGTTGCCGCAGGCGTGCGCCGTATTGAGGCTCTTACCGGAAATGCGGTCGTGGATTATTATAAGAAGCAGGAAAATATGCTGAAGGAAGCTGCAAAAGCATTAAAAACACAGCCGGCTGAGGTGACAGAAAAGATCACTCATATGCAGGCGGAAATAAAAGCACTTCACAGTGAAAATGAATCTCTGAAAAGCAAGCTTGCACAGGGATCACTTGGCGATGTTATGGATCAGGTTGCGGAAGTAAAAGGTGTGAAGCTTCTGGCAGCCAAAGTGGAGGGCGTTGACATGAACGGTCTCCGTGATCTGGGAGATCAGCTGAAAGAGAAGCTGGGCGAGGGTGTTGTTGTCCTGGCGGCAGTAAACGGCGCAAAGGTAAACTTCCTTGCCATGGCTACAGATGCAGCTCAGAAGGCAGGCGCTCATGCAGGAAATCTGATCAAGGGCGTTGCAGCTATCGCAGGCGGTGGCGGCGGAGGTCGTCCGAATATGGCTCAGGCCGGCGGAAAGAACCCGGAAAAGGCTCAGGAAGCCATTGACGCAGCTGCCGGAATCCTGGAGCAGCAGCTGGCTTAAGCTTCTGCGGTAAATCCCTACAAAAATATTGCAAAATATTTTGCAAAAATATCCAAAAGCTGTTGACGAACCTTAAGGCTATGATATATAATATAACTCGTGCAAGAAAAATACCCAGACAGTTGTATTTTAGCACAATCTACAACTGGAGGGAGGTTAGGTGTGAGTCTATGTCAAACGTTATCGTAAAAGAAAACGAGACTTTAGATAGCGCTCTTCGCAGATTCAAGAGAAGCTGTGCAAAAGCAGGTATCCAGCAGGAAATCCGCAAAAGAGAGCATTACGAGAAACCAAGTGTTCGTCGTAAGAAAAAATCTGAAGCCGCAAGAAAACGTAAATATAATTAATTGTGCGCAAAAATCCCTGGCTGTATAGTCAGGGATTTTTAAAAACTCTAATTGTTACTTTATTAACAACATTACAGAAAAAGTGAAGTGAAGCTATGAACCTGATTATCATGCCCCTGAAAAAAATTGCAAAGCTTTTATTTAACAGGATTTTTTATGTGGCGGTAGCCCTGCTTCTTCAGCTTGTATGGGTGTTTCTTTTTGTGTGGGAACTGGCAGGTTATTCTCAGTATATTTCCCTTGCCATTACAGTGCTCAGTATTGTGATGGTGCTGTGGATCCTGAATAAAAGAATCAATCCTTCTTATAAGCTGGGCTGGACAATGCTGATCATGGCGTTTCCTGTTTTCGGACTGCTTTTATACCTGCTGTTCGGACATTCCAGGATCGCGGAGGAAATGCAGAAACGTTATACCCGGGTCCAGGAGGACAGTATTCCTTATCTACAGTCAGATCCCCGGGTCTGCAGGAAAATACAGGAGGAGGATCCGTCTGCGGCAGTCCAGTCGGAATATATCTGCCGTCATTCCGTGTATCCTGTGTATGAACATACAAAGGCGGAATATTTTCAGGTAGGCGATGACATGTTTCCTGTGCTGGTGAAAGAACTGGAACAGGCAGAGCACTATATTTATATTGAATATTTTATTATTAATGACGGCGTTATGTGGAGGACGATTCTGGATATTCTGGAACAGAAAGCCGCTCAGGGAGTGGATGTACGCCTGATCTATGACGGATTTGGCTGTCTTACTACGCTGCCCTACAAATACGATAAATTCCTGCGGGAAAAAGGAATCCAGTGCAAAGTATTTAACCCTTTCCGCCCGGTGTTAAATATTATCCAGAATAACAGAGATCACAGAAAGATCTGTGTCATTGACGGAAAGACAGGCTTTACAGGAGGAATCAATCTGGCAGATGAATATATTAACCAGAAGGAACGCTTCGGCCACTGGAAGGATACGGCGGTAATGCTGAAAGGCGATGCCGTGTGGAGTATGACCATGATGTTTCTTCATATGTGGAATGTGGTAAACGGCATTCAGACACCTATTGATTACGCTGCCCATTCACCCCACGCCTATCATCCGGAAGAGTTTGAGGGAAGCGGATTTGTACAGCCCTTTACAGATACTCCTCTTGACGGGGAGACACTGGGAGAAAATGTTTATCTGAATATTATCAACCGGGCAAAGCGTTATGTGTATATCTGTACGCCTTATCTGATCATTGACAATGAAATGATGACAGCTCTCTGCCTTGCCGCAAAAAGCGGAGTAGATGTGCGGATCATGACTCCGGGAGTGCCGGATAAAAAAATGGTATTCCTTCTTACCCAGTCTTATTATGCGCAGCTGATAGAAGCCGGTGTAAAAATTTATGAATACCAGCCCGGATTCCTTCATGCCAAGTCTTTTGTCTGTGATGATGAAATTGCAGTGGTGGGAACCATTAATCTGGATTACCGAAGCCTTTATCTGCATTTTGAGGATGGCGTATGGATCTACAAAAACGACGTGATCCGGGATATTCTTGAGGATTTTCTGGAAACCATGCATTACTGTGATCCTATCAGTCTTGAATTCTGCAAAAACAGAAATATATTTGTGCGGGGATTTCAGAGTATTCTCCGTGTATTCGCGCCTCTTCTGTGATTTTTGAAGAAGCAGTCATATTTTCGGGTTTCTCCTTTTAGAATAGAATAAAACACCCAAACGGGAGGCTTTCTATGACTAAAAAACGGAGGAACCTTTTTTGTGCCCGGATACTTTGCGCAAGTATCCTTTTTTCGTTGGCAGCGCCGGTATCTGCGGAAGAAACTGCCTCTGCAGTTTCTGTGAAGGCTCCGGAATATGTGCTGATGGAGCCGGAAACAGGGACGGTGATCCTGGAAAAAGACAAAGATGTTCCAAGAAGTCCCGCCAGTGTTACAAAGGTTATGACTCTTCTTCTTATTTTTGAAGAAATAGAAAAAGGAAATCTGAAACTGGATGATACGGTTATAACAAGCGCTCATGCCAAATCTATGGGAGGCTCCCAGGTTTTTCTGGAGGAAGGAGAAACCCAGACGGTGGAGACCATGATCAAATGTATTGTGATCGCTTCCGGGAATGATGCCAGCGTGGCTATGGCAGAACATATTGCAGGCAGCGAACCGGAGTTTGTAAATGCAATGAATAAAAAGGCGCAGGCTCTGGGCATGAAAAACACGCATTTTGTGGACTGCTGCGGACTGACAGATTCTGACGATCATTATACCACTGCCTACGACATTGCGCTGATGAGCAGAGAACTGATCCGTAAGTATCCGGAAATCCTGAACTATTCTTCCGTGTGGATGGATACGATCACACACAATACAAGGCAGGGTTCCAAGGAGTTCGGGCTGTCTAATACCAACAGGCTGATCCGTACATATGAAGGCTGTGTGGGACTGAAAACAGGCAGCACAAGCAAAGCAAAATTCTGTGTTTCTGCTGTGGCAAAAAGAAAAGGGATTACTCTGATCGCTGTAGTTATGGCTGCTCCGGATTCCAGGACAAGAGTGAAGGATGCCTCAATGCTTTTTGATTACGGATTTGCAAAATGCAGTCTTTATACAGACGAAAATCCGGGGAAGCTTCCAGATCTGAAAGTGATAAAAGGCATAAAAGAAAAAACAACTCTGACTTTTGGAAAAACCTTCCGCTGTCTGAGTACAGACGGAACAACTTTTGATAAAATAAAAAAGAAGCTGATTCTTCCAAATGAAGTAAAGGCGCCTGTAAAAAAGGGACAAAAAGCAGGAGAGCTTGTCTATTATCAGGAGAACAGAGAGCTTGGAAGGATTCCTGTGATCTATGCAGAAAACGTGAAAAAGGCCGGATATCTGGACCGGCTGAAACAGACGGCGGAGGAATTCTGCCTGTGAAAAGATACCGGATATCATACTGTGGCTGAAGGTTACTGTTTACACGGTACTATTCCGCCAGGTGTTTTGGAATGCATTTTGGCCAGGTTACTGCGAACGGAGTGAGCATTGGGATGTTTGCCTGAAAGAACTTTCCGGCATCTGACAATTCTTTTGACAAGAAGGATGGCTGAGGGGTATAATAAATTCCAAATAGGTTACAGACTGAACAGAAATATGAGAGGAATAAAGATAAAATGAAAGAGATCAGGACTGAGGAAGCAGTAGGGCATGTGCTTTGCCATGATATTACCCAGATTATCAAAGACGAAAAAAAAGGCGTGTTATTTAAAAAGGGCCATGTAGTAAAAGAAGAGGATATACCGGCGCTTCTGTCAGTGGGAAAAGAGCATCTTTTTGTATGGGAAAAACAGGAGGGAATCCTTCACGAAAACGAAGGGGCTGAGATTCTGTATGAAATCTGCGCCGGCAGACATATGCACGGAACAGAGGTAAAAGAAGGCAAAATAGAAGTGATCGCTGACTGCGACGGACTTCTGAAGATCAACAGAGCTGCTCTTCTTGGCGTAAACAGTCTTGGAGAGATGATGATCGCTTCCAGGCACGGGGATTTTCCGGTAAAAAAGGGAGATAAAATCGCAGGAACAAGAATCATTCCTCTTGTGATCGAAAAGGAAAAAATGGACAGAGCCCGGGAGACTGCAGGCCGGGAACCGATTTTTAATATCCTGCCTTTCCGGGAAAAAAAGGTGGGGATCGTAACGACAGGAAGTGAAGTGAAAAAGGGACTGATCCAGGATACCTTTACTCCTGTTCTGAGAGAAAAGCTTGCAGAATATTCCTGCCAGGTTATGGGGCAGACAACGCCGGGAGATGAAAAGGATCAGATTACAGGGGATATCCTGAAGTTTATTGAAAATGGAGCGGATATGGTGATCTGCAGCGGCGGAATGAGCGTGGATCCGGATGACAGAACTCCGGGAGCCATCCGCGCTACCGGTGCGGAGGTCGTAACCTATGGAGCTCCGGTTCTTCCGGGAGCCATGCTTCTTCTTGCCTACTACAGAAAAGGGGAAAAAACCATCCCGATCCTGGGTCTTCCGGGCTGCGTGATGTATGCAAAAAGAACTGTGTTCGATCTGGTTCTGCCGAGAATCGTGGCAGACGATCCTGTCCGCAGAGAAGAAATTGCAGCCTATGGGGAGGGCGGACTTTGCCTGAACTGCAGCGTATGTACTTTCCCTAACTGTGGATTCGGAAAATAAAAGCAGTCAGAGGAGCAGAATGAAAACATTCATAACAAAAACCTATCAGATAAAAACAGAAAAGCTGAAAGGCGGTCATCCGGTACGTTTTGCTGTCCTGGCAGATCTTCACGGGCTTGTATTTGGAAATGAGAATCAGGATCTGTTTCATGCAATTGAAAAAAGCGGAGCCGATGCAGCGCTTGTTGTGGGAGACATGGTTGTGAGAGCGGATGTGTCTACGGTTTCGGCAGTTACCGGATTTTTGTGCAGACTGGCAAACAGAATCCCTGTTTTTTATGCTCTTGGAAACCATGAGTATAAAATGCTGCTGAATCCGGATACATCCACAGAATATCTTACTTATGAGCATGTGCTTACCAATGCCGGCGTGTGCTTTCTTCATAATGAGCATGTGTGCATGAATATCAGAGGAACAGAGTTTACCTTTTATGGACTGGAGCTTCCGGAAGAATATTATCGGAAGCCCTTTTCTCCATATCCTGACAGACAGGATCTGAAAGAATTGGTTGGAAAGCCTTCAGGAGACGGGATTTCTGTGCTTCTTGCCCATAATCCGAAATATGGAGATGTATATTTTGAGTGGGGAGCAGACTTTATTTTTTCCGGGCATTATCACGGGGGGATTTTGAGATTTAATGAACATCACGGACTTACCTGTCCCCAGTATCTTTTGTTTCCTCCATATTGCTGCGGGGATTTTCACAGACAGGAGCAGCATATGATCGTCAGCGCCGGTCTGGGAGAGCATACCATTCCTGTGCGTATTCATAATCCCAGAGAACTGATCCTTGCAGAGCTTGTTCCGGACGAAGGCGGGCCAGGCAGAAATACTGCGCAGAAAACAGGAGGGGACAGCTGAAATGGCCATACCCATAAAGATAAATGTATTTGAAGGACCGCTGGATCTTCTTCTTCATCTGATCGAAAAGAATAAAATTGATATTTACGATATTCCTATTGTGGAGATCACGGATCAGTACATGGAGTACATTCATGGAATGGAAACAGAGGATCTGGGCACTATGAGCGAATTCCTTGTAATGGCAGCTACGCTTCTGGATATCAAGTGTAAAATGTTGCTGCCCCGTCAGGTTAATGAAGAAGGGGAAGAGGAGGATCCCAGAGAGGAGCTTGTTCAGAAGCTTCTGGAATACAAGATGTACAAATATATGTCCTATGAACTGAAGGACAAAATGGATGGAGCGGCAGGCGTGTTTTTTAAAAAGCCCACCATACCGGATGAAGTGATGAAATACAGAGAACCGGTGGATCCTCAGGCGCTTCTGGCATCTCTGACGCTGGAAAAGCTGAATCAGATCTACAAATCCATTCTGAAAAAACAGGAATCGAAAATCGACCCCATCCGAAGTAAATTCGGTACCATTGAAAAAGAAGAGGTCAGCCTTTCTGATAAAATGCTGGAAATGAAAGCATATGCGGCAGAAAACAGACGTTTCAGCTTTCGGGGGCTTCTGGAAGGCCAGACCTCCAAAATCCAGGTGATCGTTACATTTCTGTCTATCCTGGAGCTGATGAAAATGGGATACGTTCATGTAAAACAGGAAGAGCTGTTTGACGACATCCAGGTGGAGGTAAAAGAGGATCCTGATACCTGGAAGAACCTGACAGAATTTGCGGACGAATAGGGGAATAAGGAGAAATATGGAAATAAAAAGAACAGAGGCAGCCATTGAGGCTATCCTTTTTGCCATGGGGGAATCTGTGGAGCTTTCCCGGATTGCCGCTGCGGTAGGGCAGGACAAGGATACTACCCGCAGGCTGCTGCATCACATGATGGACCGGTATCAGGAGGAGGACAGGGGGATCCAGATCATAGAGCTGGAACAGTCCTATCAGATGTGCACGAAAAAAGAGTATTATGAGAACCTGATCCAGATCGCCCTGCATCCCCAAAAGCCGGTTCTTACGGATGTTATGCTGGAAACACTTTCGATCATTGCCTATAAACAGCCTGTGACAAAGGCGGAAATAGAAAAGATCCGCGGAGTGAAATGCGACCATGCCATTAATAAGCTGATGGAATATGAGCTTGTCAGAGAGCTTGGAAGGCTGGACGCGCCGGGACGCCCGATTCTTCTTGGCACAACAGAAGAGTTTCTGCGTTCTTTCGGGGTGCAGGCTCTTGATGAGCTTCCGGTTATGGATCCGGTACAGCTGGAAGATTTCAAGGCGGAAGCAGAAGAGGAAATCCAGTTAAAGCTGGACGTATAAGGAGGAAGGGTGAAATGCCAACCACATACACACACGATTTATTTGGAAAAAAGGTTTACAGACAGCTTCCCAGGGAAATTCGAAAAGTGATACGGGAAAACGGAAATCTTTTTCGGATCGGCCTTCATGGACCGGACATTCTGTTTTATGACCTGTTCAATCAAAAGGTCTGCGGTCTGGGAACGGAAATGCACAAGATACCTGCAGCTTCGTTTTTTTTAAGAGGGATGAGCATTGTAAGAAGAACAGGAGACGAGAGGCTTCTGGCTTATCTTCTGGGATTTGCCTGTCACTATCTTCTGGACAGCTCCTGTCATCCTTTTGTGGATGAAACGGCTGAAAAGAAGATTCTTTCTCACACGCTTCTGGAAAAAGAATTTGACAGAACGCTGATGGTGGAAACGAACAGGAATCCTCATCATTATTATCCGTCAGACTGTATTGTGCCCAGGATGGATTATGCAAAAGTTATACACTGCATGTTTCCTGAGATTACAGCAAAGAATATTTTCTTTTCTCTGAAGATGATGAAATTTCTTACCAATGCAATGGTTTACAATAATTCCGGAAAACGGAGGCTTTTGGCGGCCATTGTCACAAGGATCGCAGGACGGAAGCGGTCTGCGGCTGTCCTTGAATATTTTATGGAAAAGGATCCGGTTCCGGGGTCAGAAGCTCCTGTAAAGGAGCTGCATCGGTATTTTGACCAGGAGGTACGGGAAGCGCCTGCGTACATTGAGGAACTGTTCCGTTTATCCAGAGAGAAGAGAATGCTTTCAGAGAGATGGAACCGCACCTACAACGGATAGATGCAGGGGAAACACAGCCTGTTGGATAAACAGGGAGCTGAGACAGAGGAAATGCAGAATAAAGCGGACATGTATGCATAAACTTATCCTATAAGCATAAAAAGGCGGGGATGAATATGAGACATGCTGCAATACTTCTGCTGACATCTGTCTTTCTTTTTGGGGAGTTTGCTTTTGGTTCTCAGGCTGTTGCGGCTGAGATAGTCTGTGAAAATACTGAAAAGGAAGCGGCAGATTCTCCGGGCAGTCTTTACGCTCTTTCAGCTGTTCTGATGGATGGAGAGTCCGGGCGTATTCTTTATGAAAAAGACGGGGAAACACCCAGGCCCAATGCCAGTACAACAAAAGTAATGACCTGTATTCTGGCTCTGGAAAACGGGGCAGGTGACGATTACGTCATGGTGTCAGATAAGGCGGCGGCGCAGCCGGATGTACAGCTTGGCATGAGGGAGGGGGAGCAGTATTATCTGGAAGACCTTCTGTATTCTCTTATGCTGATGAGCCACAACGATACAGCGGTAGCCATAGCGGAACATATCGGGGGAAGCACGGAAGGCTTTGCCGGGATGATGAATGAAAAAGCAAAAGAGATCGGATGTACGGATACGTATTTTATTACGCCCAACGGTCTGGATGCAGAAGATGAAAAGGGAGTGCATCATACAACTGCCAGAGATCTGGCTCTGATCATGCGCTATGCCATCAGAAGCGAAACCTTTTTAAAGATCACCCAGACCCGGGAATATTCGTTTACAGATCTCGATGAAAAAAGAGAATTTTCTGTTCACAATACAAACGCTCTGCTTACTATGACTGATGGGGTTCTTTCCGGAAAAACAGGATTTACAGGGGACGCGGGATATTGTTATGTGTGCGCCTGCGAAAAAGATGAAAAGACTTTTGTGGTGTCCCTTCTGGGATGTGGTTGGCCAAACAACAAAGGATATAAGTGGAAGGATTCTGTGAAGCTTCTGGATTACGGGGAAGATAATTTTGATTATGAGAAGTTCTGGAAAGAACTGAAGTTTCCGGAAGTACCGGTGAAAGACGGAGTGGAAAAAAACAGTACCTTTGGAGACACGGCTGTTGTAAGCGGGATTCCGTCTGTTTCCGAAAAGGAAAAGAATAAAAAAATACTTATGAAAAAAGGTGAAAAGATCAGCTGCCGCCTGGAGATGCCGGAAAAGCTTCAGGCGCCGGTAAAAAAAGGAAACAGGATCGGAACTCTTATTTACAGCCTGGGAGAAGAGAAACTGGCTTCTTATCCGGTGCTGGCTGACCGGAATGTGGAAAAGGTTTCTTATGGCTGGTGTGTGGACCAGGTGTTTCATGATTTTTTTCACTGAATATCAGTTATAGGAATATCCGGAATTTTGCTTAAGGGGAAATTCCCGGCTTTGGTGCACCATGTACCACAGGCCGGGAGTTTTTTTGAGAGAAGAGGTTAAAATTTTAACAAAAACGTATTACCCTATTGAAAAATTTAGAAAAAAAGGTTACAATTATAATCGGCTGAAATTTTGGTTATACTTAAAATTCTTATAAAATGGAGGGCAAACGAGAATGAGTAACGCAACACCAAGTTTAGCAGGCACAAGAATCACTTCTTTGCTTGACGCGAACAGTTTTGTTGAAATCGGAAAAAGTGTTACAGCAAGATCCACAGATTTTAACATGACTGAAACAAAAGCACCTTCAGACGGTGTGATCACCGGCTCTGGTGTGATCGACGGAAATCTTGTATATGTTTACAGCCAGGACGCTTCTGTTCTGAACGGAACCGTTGGAGAAATGCATGCAAAGAAAATTTCCGCTCTGTATGACCTTGCAATGAAAACAGGAGCACCGGTGATCGGTCTTGTTGACTGTGCAGGTCTGAGACTCCAGGAGGCTACAGACGCTCTGGAAGCTTTTGGTTCTATTTACCTGAAGCAGACACTGGCATCCGGAATGATCCCGCAGATCACAGCAATTTTCGGCACCTGCGGCGGCGGTATGGCTGTTGTTCCGGCACTGACAGATTTTACTTTTATGGAAGCAAAAAAAGGTAAAATGTTTGTAAATACTCCTAACGCACTGGAAGGCAATCACGTGGACAAATGCGACACTGCATCTGCTGATTTCCAGAGCCAGGAGACAGGTCTTATTGACGGTACAGGCACAGAGGAGGAGATCCTTGGACAGATCCGTCAGCTTGTAAGCCTGCTTCCTTCCAACTTTGAGGACAATGACTCTTTTGTAGAATGCGCGGATGATCTGAACCGTACCTGTGACGATCTGGCTGCATGTGTGGGAGATACTTCTCTTGCGCTTTCCAGAATCGCAGATGAGGGACTTTTCTTTGAGACAAAGAAAAACTACGGAAAAGATGTTGTTACAGGCTTCCTTCGTCTGAACGGAGCAACAGTAGGTGCTGTGGCAAACAGAACAGAGATTTATAACGAGGAAGGCGAAAAAACAGAAGAATTTGACGGCACTATCTCTGCAAGAGGCGCAAGAAAAGCAGCAGCTTTTGTAAAATTCTGCGACGCTTTTGATATTCCGGTTCTGACACTTACCAATGTGACCGGATTCAAGGCAACTCTCTGCAATGAAAAAATGATGGCAGCATCTGTCGGTGAAATGGTTCATGCTTTTGCAGATGCAACTGTTCCGAAGGTAAACGTAGTGATCGGCAAGGCTTACGGAACTGCATATGTTGCCATGAACAGCAAATCTGTAGGCGCAGATCTTGTATATGCATGGGACAGCGCGGAAATCGGCATGATGGATGCTTCTCTGGCAGCCAAGATCATGTATCCGGGCGCTGACGCTGCTTCTCTTAATGAAAAGGCAGCAGAGTACAGAAACCTTCAGTCAGGCGTAGAATCTGCAGCGGCAAGAGGCTATGTGGATACTGTGATCGCTCCGGCTGACACCAGAAAATATGTGATCGGAGCTTTTGAAATGCTGTTCACAAAAAGAGAAGACCGTCCGGCTAAAAAGCACAGCGCAGTCTAAGTGAGGTGAGCATATGAATCAGATGTTAAAAAAAGCATCCTCTGTCTGCGCAGCAGCAGTGTGCGCCGCATCACTTATGTTTTCCGGCGCTTCCGTTGTAATGGCTGGCAGTGAGATCGACGAGGAAATCATGACTCAGATCACCATGACTGCAGAGGGACTGACTCAGACGATCATTCCGCTCAGTGATGAAGAGATTGAGGCATATCTGGAATCCGGTGACGAATTTACCGAGGGAGCCATGACCGCATGGGATGACGCCAGGGATGAAGTAGGTGAACTGAAAGAGGCCGGAAAGGCCGAGGTGGAGTTTTCCAATCATCAGTATACTGCCACAGTTCCGGTAGATTTTGAAAAGCTGGATGCAAAATTTGTATATGTATTTGAGGACGTGGAAGGTGTGCTGACACCTGTTTCTGCTTCTGTAGACGTTCAGTACCCGTTATCCACAACCATGAAAAATGCCGGATTGAATACAGTTATGGGACTTGGAACCGTATTTGTGATCCTGGTTCTTCTGATCTTTATTATTTCTCTTTTCAAATTTATTCCGGGTTCACCGGCAGCTGCAAAAAAAGAGAAAAAAGAAGAAGCTCCGGTACCGGCACCTGCCGCTGTTCCGGTTCAGGAAACAGTGCAGGCAGCTGATGATACAGAACTGATCGCAGTTATCGCAGCAGCGATCGCGGCCGCAGAGGGAACCACAACAGACGGATTTGTCGTGCGTTCTATCCGCAAAATCAACCGCCCAAGAAGATAATTGACAATTAGGAGGATTATAAAATGAAAAGTTATACAATTACTGTAAACGGAACTGCATATGAAGTAACTGTAGAGGAAACTGGAAGTGTTGCTGCACCGGCTCCGGCAGCAAGAGCAGCAGCTCCTGCAGCACCTAAGGCTGCACCGGCTCCGGCTCCGAAAGCAGCAGCTCCTGCAGCTGGCGCAGGCGCTGTAAAAGTGACAGCATCTGTACCGGGAAAAGTTCTTAAGATCGTTGCATCTGCTGGACAGGCAGTAAAAGCAGGCGACAGCATCGTGATCCTGGAGTCCATGAAAATGGAAATTCCTGTAGTTGCACCTCAGGACGGTACAGTTGCAAGCATTGATACAACAGAAGGTGCTTCCGTAGAGAACGGAGATACCCTGGCTACTATGAACTAAGACGGGAGGTATTCAGATGTCTTATGTAACAGAAACCCTGTCTAACCTGATTCATCAGACAGCCTTCTTTAATCTCACCTGGGGCAACTATCTGATGATCGCGGTGGCATGCGTATTCTTATTCCTTGCTATCAAGAAGGGATTTGAACCGCTTCTTCTTGTTCCTATCGCTTTTGGTATGCTTCTGGTAAATATTTATCCGGATATTATGGCTCGTCCGGAGGATATGTCAAACGGAGTAGGCGGACTTCTTCACTATTTCTACCTGCTTGATGAATGGAGTATTCTTCCGTCCCTGATCTTCATGGGCGTAGGAGCCATGACAGACTTCGGTCCGCTGATCGCAAACCCGAAGAGCTTCCTTCTCGGCGCTGCGGCTCAGCTTGGTATTTATGTTGCATACTTCCTTGCAATCTTCATGGGATTCAATGGAAAGGCAGCAGCAGCAATCTCCATTATCGGCGGTGCTGACGGCCCGACTTCTATCTTCCTTGCAGGAAAGCTTGGACAGACTGCCCTGATGGGACCGATTGCGGTGGCAGCATATTCCTATATGTCTCTTGTTCCCATCATTCAGCCTCCGATTATGAAGCTCTGTACAACAGAGAAAGAGCGTAAGATCAAAATGGATCAGCTTCGTCCGGTCAGCAAGCTGGAGAAAATCCTCTTCCCGATCGTGATCACTATCGTAGTATGCCTGATCCTTCCTACAACAGCTCCGCTGGTAGGTATGCTGATGCTTGGTAACCTGTTCCGTGAGTCCGGCGTTGTAAAACAGCTGACAGAGACAGCTTCCAATGCACTGATGTACATCGTAGTTATTCTTCTGGGTACTTCCGTAGGTGCTTCCACAAGCGCTGAGGCATTCCTGAACCTGGATACTCTGAAGATCGTAGCTCTTGGTCTTGTTGCCTTTGCTTTCGGTACCTTTGGCGGTGTTATGCTTGGAAAACTGATGTGCAAGCTTTCCGGCGGAAAGATCAATCCTCTGATCGGCTCCGCAGGTGTATCCGCAGTTCCGATGGCGGCCCGCGTATCTCAGAAGGTTGGCGCTGAGGCAGATCCTACCAACTTCCTTCTGATGCATGCTATGGGACCAAACGTTGCCGGTGTTATCGGTACAGCCGTGGCAGCCGGAACCTTTATGGCTATTTTCGGCGTCTGATCTGTTGCGACAGACAGATGCCTGTAATCGTCAGATATATTGAATTTCCTTGTGAAAACTGATTAAAGGAGAATAAATAATGGCAGAATTAGAAAAAAAACCTGTTAAAATCGTGGAAACTGTTCTGCGTGATGCGCATCAGTCTCTGATCGCAACAAGACTCAGCACAGAGCAGATGCTTCCTATCGTTGATAAAATGGACAAAGTAGGCTACCATGCAGTAGAGTGCTGGGGCGGCGCTACTTTTGATGCTTCTCTTCGTTTCCTGAAGGAAGATCCATGGGAAAGACTTCGTAAATTCCGTGACGGCTTCAAAAACACAAAGCTTCAGATGCTGTTCCGCGGACAGAATATCCTCGGATACCGTCCTTATGCAGATGATGTGGTAGAGTATTTTGTACAGAAATCTGCAGCAAACGGAATTGATATCATCCGTATTTTTGACTGCCTCAACGACATGCGTAACCTGAAAACCGCAGTTAAGGCTGCAAACAAAGAAAAAGCTCATGCTCAGGTTGCTCTTTCCTATACTCTTGGCGATGCTTATACTCTGGAATACTGGACAAACATTGCAAAAGAGATCGAGGAAATGGGTGCAGATTCTATCTGCATCAAGGATATGGCAGGACTTCTTCTTCCGTATCAGGCTACAGAGCTTGTAGGCGCTCTGAAAGATGCTGTTAAGATTCCAATCGACCTGCATACACACTACACCTCCGGTGTTGCTTCCATGACTTATATGAAGGCAGTAGAGGCCGGCGTAGATATCATTGATACTGCAATCTCTCCGTTTGCTCTGGGTACTTCTCAGCCGGCAACAGAGGTTATGGTTGAGACCTTTAAGGGTACTCCTTATGATACAGGCTTTGATCAGCAGCTTCTTGCTGAGATCGCTGACTACTTCCGTCCGATCCGTGACGAGGCTCTGGACAGCGGCCTTCTGAATCCGAAGAACCTTGGCGTAAACATCAAGACTCTTCTGTATCAGGTACCGGGCGGTATGCTTTCCAACCTGACTTCCCAGCTGAAAGAGCAGCATGCGGAAGACAAGTTCTATGATGTTCTTGAAGAGGTTCCGAGAGTTCGTAAAGACCTTGGCGAGCCGCCTCTGGTAACTCCGTCTTCACAGATCGTTGGTACACAGGCTGTATTCAATGTTCTTATGGGCGAGAGATATAAGATGGTCACAAAAGAAACAAAGGATATCTTAAGCGGTAAATACGGCGCTACTGTAAAACCGTTTAACCCGGATGTTCAGAAAAAATGCATCGGAGATACTCAGCCGATCACCTGCCGTCCGGCAGATCTTCTGGACAACGAGCTTGACAAACTGGAAGGCGAGATGGCACAGTACAAGAAACAGGACGAGGACGTACTTTCCTACGCACTGTTCCCGCAGGTTGCTACTGAGTTCTTCAAGTACCGTCAGGCACAGGAGACAAAGGTGGACGAGACAGCAGCGGACACAAAAAACGGAGCTTATCCGGTATAAGGGTTTTATAAAAGAAAAGTCAGGGGGCTGTGCAGGAAAAACTGTACAGCCCTTTGCTGCATGAAAGGATAAGGATGAAAAACAGAGTCATAATCGTTGGCGGAGGCGCAGCGGGAATGCTGGCGTCGATTTTTGCAGCTAAAAAAGGCTGTGAGGTCACACTCTTTGAAAAAAATGAAAAACTTGGCAAAAAGCTGTATATTACAGGAAAAGGGCGCTGCAATGTGACCAATAACTGTGATCCGGAAGAACTTTTAAACAGCGTTGTAACAAATGCCAAGTTCTTATACAGTGCCTTTTATACCTTTACCAGTCAGGATATGATGGAATTTCTGGAGGAAGCGGGCACGGCTCTTAAAACAGAGCGGGGAAACCGCGTTTTTCCCTGTTCCGATCACTCGTCCGATGTGATCCGGGCACTGGAGCGTCAGATGAAAAAATACGGAGTTCGCATCCATCTGAAAAGCCAGGTAGAGAGGCTGCTTCTGGAAGAGGGAACGGCGGCAGGGATCATTCTGACAGACGGCAGCGTTCACAGGGCAGAAGCGGTTATTGTGGCAACGGGAGGTCTTTCCTATCCCACAACCGGTTCTACAGGAGACGGATATCGTTTTGCCCGGGAGGCGGGGCATACTGTGACCGATTTATCCCCCTCTCTGGTTCCTCTTCGCACAAAAGAAGAGTATATTCCGGAAATGGCAGGTCTTTCCCTGAAAAATGTGGAGCTGACCGTGAAAAACGGAAAAAAAATCCTTTACAGGGATTTTGGGGAGATGATGTTTACTCATTCCGGAATTACGGGACCTCTGGTTCTTTCTGCCAGCGCCAGACTGGGCACGGCCCTCAGAAAATCAGGAGAGCTTTCGGCTTTTCTGGATCTGAAGCCTGCGCTTACGCCGGAGCAGCTGGATGCCAGAATCCTGAGAGAGTTTGAATCCGGAAAGAATAAACAGTTTAAAAATGTGATCAGCGTTCTGTTTCCCTCCTCTCTGACACCGGTTATGCTGAAGATCGGAGGGATTTCTCCGGAAAAACCCATTCATGAGATTTCCAGAGAGGAACGCCTCCGGTTCGGCGCTCTTGTAAAAGCATTTCCCTTTACCATCAATGGTTTCGGAGAATTTAAAGAGGCTGTTATCACCAGAGGGGGAGTTTCTGTAAAAGAGATCAATCCTGCAACTATGGAATCAAAGAAAATACAGGATCTTTATTTTGTGGGAGAGGTGCTTGACCTGGATGCGGTGACAGGAGGCTATAATCTTCAGATCGCATGGTCAACTGCCTACCTTGCAGCTATGGCTGTATGCGGAGAATAAAGGAGGACAATGAAATGATCTATAATATTGCCATTGACGGCCCGGCAGGAGCCGGAAAAAGTACGATTGCCAAAAAGGTTGCCGGAGAGCTTTCCTGTGTGTATGTAGATACAGGCGCCATGTACAGGGCAATGGCTCTTTACCTTCTTCGCCGGAATGTAAACAGAGAAAATCCGGATGAGATCGGAGAGGCCTGCCAGGGAGCGGAAATATCCATAGAGTATAAAAACGGAGAACAGATCGTTCTTTTAAACGGGGAGAACGTGAATCCGTTTCTCAGGAAAGAAGAGGTAGGCAATATGGCTTCTGTAAGCTCTGCAAACCCAAAGGTGAGGGAAAAGCTTCTTGACCTTCAGAGGAAGCTTGCGGCGTCCATGAGCGTGGTTATGGACGGAAGAGATATCGGCACTACCATCCTTCCCAATGCAGAGGTGAAGATCTATCTGACTGCCAGCTCTCTTACAAGAGCAAAGCGCCGTTATCTGGAGCTCCAGGAAAAAGGCCTGTGCTGTGACCTGGAAGAGATCAGAAAAGATATTGAAGAGCGTGACAGTCGCGATATGAACAGGGAAATTTCTCCCCTTAAGCAGGCTGAGGATGCGGTTCTGGTAGATTCCTCTGAAATGACCATTGAGGAAGTGGTAAAACGTATTTTACAGATTTTTCATGAAAAAGTGATATTATCAGACGAGGTTGGAAAAAATGAAAGTTAAGACCGCAAAAACAGCCGGCTTCTGCTTTGGTGTAAAAAGAGCGGTGGACAAGGTGTACGAGCTTATTGAGAACGGAGTTTCGCCTATTTATACGCTGGGTCCGATCATCCATAATGAAGAGGTTGTCTCGGATTTTGAAAAAAAGGGCGTTACCGTGATCTCGGAAGAGGACATTCCGAAGCTTCGTGAAGGGACGGTTGTGATCCGTTCCCACGGCGTGGGCCGCAGGATTTATGATATGCTGAAGACTGCGGGAATTTCCTTTGTAGATGTAACCTGTCCTTTTGTTCTGAAGATACACAGGATCGTGGAACGGGAAAGCAGGGCCGGAAAACAGATTATCATATTTGGAGATCCTTCCCACCCGGAGGTAAAAGGGATCTGCGGATGGTGCGAGGGTTCCTGTACTGTTCTCAGAAACAGAGAGGATGCAGAAAATTTTGTCCCGGATCCAGGGCGAATACCCTGCATTGTTTCGCAGACGACATTTAATTACAACAAATTTAAAGAATTAGTTGAAATTCTCTGCAAAAAGAGGTATGATAATAATGTTTTAAATATTGACAATATTTTAAACACTATTTGTAATGCTACCGAAGAACGGCAGAAAGAAGCACAGTCCATAGCCGGAGAGGTAGACACTATGCTTGTCATCGGCGGCAGACATAGTTCCAATACTCAAAAGCTGTTTGAAATATGTAAAGAGGAATGTGAAAATACTTACTATATACAAACACCTGTAGACTTGGATTCTGAAATGTTCCATCGCAGTAGTTATGTAGGTATTACAGCAGGGGCGTCCACCCCAAAGAAAATTATTGAGGAGGTTCAAGAACATGTCAGAATTAAGTTTTGAACAGATGCTGGAAGATTCCGTAAAAACTATCAGAAATGGAGAGATCGTGCAGGGTACTGTCATCGACGTAAAAGAGGATGAGATTATCCTGAATATCGGCTATAAAGCAGACGGTATTATCACCAGGAGCGAGTATTCCAACGACAGTTCCCTTGTACTTGCAGACGCTGTACACGTAGGTGACACAATGGAAGCCAAGGTTCTTAAAGTGAACGACGGCGAAGGTCAGGTTATCCTGACATACAAGAGACTTGCTGCTGAAAAAGGCAACAAACGTCTGGAAGCTGCATTCGAGTCTCAGGAAGTCCTGAAAGCACCTGTAACTCAGGTACTGGACGGAGGTCTTTGTGTAAACGTTGAGGAAGCAAGAGTATTTATTCCTGCAAGCCTTGTATCTGATACTTATGAGAGAGATCTGTCCAAATATGCAGATCAGGAGATTGAATTTGTTATCACAGAGTTCAATCCGAGAAGACGCCGCATTATCGGTAACCGCAAACAGCTTCTTCTTGCAGAAAAAGCTGAGAAGCAGAAAGAGCTTATGGAGAGAATCCATGCAGGTGATACTGTAACAGGCGTTGTTAAAAATGTAACAGATTTTGGCGCATTTATCGATCTTGGCGGAGCTGACGGTCTTCTTCATATTTCCGAAATGTCCTGGGGCAGAGTAGAGAATCCGAAGAAGGTATTTACTGTTGGTGAAGAAGTTAAAGTTCTGATCAAAGAGATCAACGGAGATAAGATTGCTCTTTCTCTGAAATTCCCGGAAGAAAATCCGTGGCTGACTGCTGCTGAGAAATTTGCAGTAGGCAACGTAGTAGAAGGAAAAGTTGCACGTATGACAGATTTCGGTGCTTTCGTAGAGCTTGCACCTGGAATCGACGCACTGCTTCATGTTTCTCAGATTTCCAGAGAGCATGTTGCCAAACCGTCTGACGTACTTTCCATCGGCCAGGAAATTCAGGCAAAGGTTGTTGATTTCAACGGCGAAGACAAAAAGATCAGCCTCAGCATGAAAGCTCTGGAAGCTCCGGCTGCAGAGGAAGCAGAAGGCGAAGAGGCATAAGAAGAACTGCTTTGTCAGTCTGAATACAGAAGATAAACTGAATTAACAAAAAGGATCATTACAGTTATGCGTATATGGCAGACTGAAATGATCCTTTTTTCTTTCTTTAAAAGCTGAGAAGGCATGGAAGGGTACTTTTTAGATACTGCGCCTGTTTTTCCGGATTGTTCAGGAAAGCTTCGCTGCAGGGAAACCAGGTATAACAGGTTTCCGGAGTGGCGGGAATCCTCAGACTTTTGTCCATGTACTGACTTAACTGTCTGGGCATGGCGGTATCTTCTCCGGGAATATAATCATAGGCTTTGTAATCTCTGTAGTACTGGCGTATTTTCTGATCTGTGGAAGTGACCAGAAGAGCTCCTTCCTGATCCCGGACAGTAATATAAAAATCTGTTCCCTTTTTGGAGACGGGTTTTGGCACAGGAGCCGGAAGCCGGAAAGAAAGGATCATCCGGTCTTCATCTGTTTCCGCTTTCAGAGGCTGATAATCGCCTTCCATCAGAACCCGGTATCCGAGCATGGAAAAAATGCTGCCAAGTCCCAGGAGATCCTCCTGATTGTGACCGAGGATGGTCTGTTCAGGCTCGGCCTTTGGATTTTTTATGTAGGATTTATAAAGACGAATGCACTGTCCGCCATCGCAGTGGAGGCGGGAGTCCAGCCCCAGGAATTCTTCCAGATCCGGCTGTTTCATTCGTTCCAGCTTCAGGAGATCTTTACAGGGCTTCAGTTCCTGATACAGATCCAGGACAGGGAGATTTCCGAAGGGAGAGGGCAGATTGTGTTTTTTGTAACGCGCTTCCAGATACGGCTGATCGAATCGTCTGCCATTATATTGGATTGTGGAGCTTGCAGAAGTCAGAAAATTAAAAAATTCACAAAGAATTTCAGGTTCCTCATCCTCTTTTTCCGCCATCCACTGATGGAGAAACCATTTGTTATTTTCCTGCATTACCGCGCCAATCAAATATAAAAAAGTGGAATATCGTGATAGTCCGGTGGTTTCGATATCATAAAAAACAGGGGCGTTTCCACAGTCGAAAGAGACGGAATTCGACAATTTTTTAACAGTCTCGAAGTCCGGAAACCCTTGTAAAATAGGCATTTTTTTAACAATCATATTTTTTCATTCCTTTCGTGATTGTACTTAATTATACACAAAAAAATAAAAAAATAATAGTGAATTTTTTCATAAATTGAGTTATAGTATAAACATCGTTACTGTTCAGATAGGCATGCTTCCTCCGGGCATTTTGGCATATATATGCAAAGCTCCCGGGACATTCAGGGCAAAATGCCATCACCGAAGGTCAGATGGATTGTAACGGAACATCAGCAGATGTTTGTCTGAAACAGGAATTTAAAACAGAAAGACGGGATGATTATGTGGAATCTGACAATTAACGGAACAGATCTTTACCATATTTTAAACTGGTTTTTTATTTACAGCTTTTTGGGCTGGGTATGGGAAACCTTTTATGTTTCTACAAAGCATGGAGAGTTTGTGAACCGAGGCTTTGTCAGCGGGCCTTTTTGTACAATCTATGGCTTTGGGGCAATATCTGTTTATCTGATTCTGAAGCCGATAGAAAATCATGTGCTGCTTTTGTTCTTAGGGGGCATTGTGGTTGCCACAGTGCTGGAATATATTACGGCGGTTCTGATGGAGAGTATTTTTCATACCTCCTGGTGGGATTACAGCGACCAGAAGTTTAATTTTCAGGGACGTATCTGCCTGGGAGTTTCTCTGGGATGGGGAGTTCTGACAGTTCTTCTGTTCAGGGTTCTGCATCCGCTTGTAGAGAAACTGGTTGCTCTTTATCCGGTGTATGTCGGAAAAATCTCAGTATGCGTAATAGCAACGGGGTATCTGTGTGATTTCTGCCGTTCCGCATCTGCAGCCTTCCATTTGAAGGAGAGAATTCCTTACTGGGAGCAGGATCTGGAAAAGAAGCGGGTGGAGCTTATGCTGAGGCTAAATGTGAAACTGGAATCGCTGGAGCTTCCCAAAGGTGCTTCTCCTGAACTTCTCAGAGAAAAGCTGGAAGATTCAGAAGCTCTCAGGATTTTAAGCGAAAAGCGTCTTGCATTCCAGAAAGAATTCACAGAAGAGCTCCGGGCTTACAGAAAAACGCTGGTAAACAGAACAAAGGGAAATACCAGACGCTTCCTGAAGGCTTATCCTCATCTGAATCGTGGATACCGTATGCGCCATAAGAAAGATAAAAAATAACTTGCAAAAGGAGGAAATAGATATGGGAAAACTTACCTTTAAGGGTGGGATTCATCCCTATGAGGGCAAGGAACTGTCCAAAAACAGTCCGATTGAAAAGTATCTTCCAAAAGGAGAGATGGTTTATCCACTGTCTCAGCATATTGGAGCTCCGTCTGTTCCCTGTGTGAACAAAGGTGACCGGGTCCTGGCAGGACAGAAGATCGCAGAAGCCAACGGATTTGTATCCGTACCTCTGCACGCTTCTGTTTCAGGAACCGTAAAGGGCTTTGAAAAAAGACTGACTGCTGCGGGAAGTATGGCGGATTCCATTATCATAGAAAACGACCAGCAGTATGAAGAGACAGCATTCCAGGCAGCAGAGCTTTCTGAATTGTCAAAAGAGGAGATCATAGCAAGGATCCGTGAAGGCGGCGTTGTAGGAATGGGAGGAGCCGGTTTCCCTACTCATGTGAAGCTGTCTCCGAAGGAGCCGGATAAGATTGAATATGTTCTGGTAAACGGGGCGGAGTGCGAACCTTATCTGACCAGTGATTACCGGAGAATGCTGGAAGAACCGGACAAGATCGTTGCGGGTCTTGAGGTAATGCTGAAGCTTTTTGATCATGCAAAAGGCTATATCTGCATTGAAGATAATAAGCCGGACTGTATTGCAAAGCTCCGTAAACTGGTAAAGGGACATTCCAGAATTGAAGTGAAAGAGGTTATGACAAAATATCCTCAGGGCGGCGAGCGTACTCTGATCTATGCCACCACCGGAAGAGAGATCAATTCCTCCATGCTTCCGGCAGATGCAGGCTGCGTGGTGGATAATGTAGATACAGTTGTGGCTGTTTATAAAGCGGTTATTCTGGGACGTCCGGTTATGAACAGGATTGTGACAGTGACAGGAGATGCCATTGCCAGTCCAAAAAACTTTACGGTTCTTACAGGAACAAATATGGAGGAGCTGATCGAAGCCGCAGGCGGACTGAAAACAGGCGCTGCAAAAGTAATCTCAGGCGGTCCTATGATGGGATTTGCCATGTTTGACCTTCATGTTCCCTGTGTAAAAACAACATCTGCGTTCCTTTGTCTGGAAAAGGATGCTGTTTCAGAGGCACAGAAACAGATGACAGCCTGCATTAACTGCGGACGCTGTGTGCGCGTCTGTCCGGGACGTGTTCTCCCTGCCCGTCTTGCCACACTGGCAGAAAGAGGGGATATGGCAGGATTTGAAAAATTAAACGGAATGGAATGCTGTGAATGCGGCTGCTGCAGCTATGTATGCCCTGCAAAGAGACCGCTGACTCAGAGCATCAAATCCATGCGGAAAATGGTTCTTGCCAGCCGCAGAAAGAAATAGGGGAGGTAAACCAATGGAACAAAAGTATAATGTGTCATCCAATCCTCACGTAAGAGATGGTATGACAACAAGCAGAATCATGCAGCTGGTAGTGATCGCACTTCTTCCTGCAACACTGTTCGGAATCTGGAATTTTGGTTTTCGTGCATTCCTTGTTGTTGCGGTAACAGTGGCATCCAGCGTTATTTTTGAATGGCTCTATGATCATTTTATGCACAAACCAAATACAGTAAAGGATTTCAGCGCAGTTGTTACAGGACTTCTTCTTGCTCTGAACATGCCGGCGCAGATCCCGCTGTGGATGCCGGTTCTGGGAAGCGCATTTTCTATTATTGTAGTAAAACAGCTTTTTGGCGGACTGGGACAGAACTTTATGAACCCGGCTCTTGCAGGAAGGTGTTTCCTGATGATTTCCTTTGCAGGAAAAATGACAGACTTTGCAGTGTCAGATCATTTCCGGGGAGTTGTGGATACTGTCACAGGAGCCACTCCTCTGGCAGCTCTGAAAACCCAGGGATTTGTAGAAGGTACCTCTGTACCGGTACAGAATCTGTTTTTTGGAAATATCCAGGGAACCATCGGAGAGACTTCCGCTCTTGCGATCCTTATCGGCGCAGTGATCCTTCTTGTATTTAAGGTGATCGACCTGAAGATCCCGCTTACATATATCGGCAGTTTTTCTGTGTTTGTGATCATCTATATGCTGTGCACAGGAATGGGATTTGATGTAAATTATCTGTTAAGTCATCTGTTCGGCGGCGGTCTGATGCTTGGAGCATGGTTTATGGCAACCGATTATGTGACAACGCCCATTACCTTTAAGGGACAGCTTGTATACGGCTGCTGCCTTGGCGTGGTAACTGCAGTGTTCCGTCTGTTTGGCGGTTCTGCAGAAGGTGTTTCCTATGCGATCATTTTCTGCAACCTTCTGGTTCCGCTTATTGAAAAAGCAACCTATCCTGCTGCATTTGGAAAAGGAGGGAAAAAATCATGAGTATTGTAAAAGACACGATTTCCATTACTGTCATCACCCTCGTTGCAGGTCTGGCTCTGGGAGTGGTTCAGGATATTACTGCGGATCCTATTGCAGAGCAGAAGATGAAGGCAAAACAGGAAGCCTATAAATCTGTTTTTCCGGATGCAGACAGCTTTGGGGAAGTTGAGCTGGGAGATAAGACACAGGAGCTGGCCGGCGTACTCAGTGACAGCGGCTACGGTGCGCAGACCATTGATGAAGTAATGACAGCCTTTGACGCTTCTGACAATGAGATCGGATATGCGTTTACTGTGACAACCTCCGAGGGCTATGGCGGAGACATTCAGTTCGCCATGGGCGTACAGAAAGACGGTACACTGAATGGAATCTCTATTTTGTCGATCAGTGAAACTGCAGGCCTTGGAATGAAGGCAGACACAGATGATTTTAAAAATCAGTTCCGGGATAAAAAGGTGGAAAAATTCCAATACACCAAAACAGGAGCAGCATCAGAGGATGAAATTGATGCCATCAGCGGCGCGACAATCACCACCAATGCTGTAACCAACGGAGTAAACGCAGGCCTTGCCGCATTTCAGTACATGGAAGGAGGAGAACAATGAAAGCAAATACACCATCAGAACGTCTGATCAACGGTATTATTAAAGAAAATCCTACTTTTGTGCTGATGCTTGGTATGTGCCCTACACTGGCAGTTACCACTTCAGCAGTGAACGGCATCGGAATGGGACTGACCACCACAGCCGTTCTTGCAGCATCCAATCTACTGATTTCCCTGCTGCGCAAATTTATTCCGGACGGTGTGCGTATGCCCGCATTTATTGTTGTTGTGGCATCTTTTGTAACTATTGTACAGATGCTTCTGGAAGGCTTCCTTCCGGGTCTTTATGCATCTCTGGGATTATATATTCCTCTGATCGTTGTAAACTGTATCATTCTTGGCCGTGCGGAAGCATATGCATCCAAAAATCCTCCGATCCCATCACTTTTTGACGGTATCGGAATGGGGCTTGGATTTACGTTAAGTATTACCTGTATCGGCGCAGTCAGAGAGCTGATCGGCGCAGGACAGCTTTTCGGTCAGCAGATTCTGCCGCTGGCAGATGCTGCAGCCGGAAAAATGGGATATGAACCGGTTACGATCTTTATTCTGGCGCCGGGAGCATTTTTTGTTCTGGCTCTTCTGGCAGCTCTTCAGAACAAATTCAAGATCGGCGCGGCAAAGCGCGGGATTGATCCGAGTAATCCGGACAAGTGCGGCGGAGCCTGTGCTTCCTGCGGAAATACCATGTGCAAAGGAGGTAAACATTAATGAAAGAATTAATGCTTATCATTGTAGGATCTGCACTTGTAAATAACGTGGTCCTCAGCCAGTTTCTGGGACTGTGTCCGTTCCTGGGCGTTTCCAAAAAAACAGAAACCGCAGCAGGCATGGGAGGAGCCGTAATCTTTGTTATTACGCTTTCTTCCTTTGTTACAAGTGTGATCTATCAGTTTATTCTGGTTCCCACTCATATGGAGTACCTGCAGACCATTGTGTTCATTCTGATTATTGCAGCCCTTGTTCAGTTTGTGGAAATGTTCCTGAAAAAGGCAATGCCTTCTCTTTATCAGGCTCTGGGAGTTTATCTTCCTCTGATCACTACAAACTGCGCTGTTCTGGGTGTGGCCCTTATCAATGTACAGAAGGACTACAATATCCTTCAGGGCACTGTAAACGGTTTTGCCACAGCAGTGGGCTTTACTCTGTCCATTATCGTAATGGCAGGTATCCGTGAAAAAATCGAGTACAATGACATTCCGGAATCCTTCCGCGGCTTTCCTATTGTTCTTATTACAGCAGGACTGATGGCAATCGCGTTTTTCGGATTTTCAGGACTGATCTAAGGAGGCGTAAATATGAATATCGGAGCAATTATCGTAGCAACTGTTGTAGTTGCGGCAGTGGGCCTCTTTATCGGCATTTTTCTTGGAGTTGCCGGAAAGAAATTTGCAGTGGAAACAGATGAAAAAGAGGTGGCTGTCCGTGAGGCCCTTCCGGGAAACAACTGCGGCGGATGCGGCTTCCCCGGCTGCGACGGCCTGGCTGCTGCGATCGCCAAAGGAGAGGCGCCGGTTAACGGCTGTCCGGTAGGCGGAGATGCAGTAGGAAAAGTGATCGCAGGGATCATGGGACAGGAGGTTGTGGAAACCGTCCGTCAGACTGCGTTTGTAAAATGTACCGGAACCTGTGAAAAAACAAAAAGCGATTTTGTATACACCGGTGTTGAGGACTGTGAGATGATGGCCTTTATCCCGGGCGGCGGTGCAAAAAGCTGTTCCTATGGCTGTATGGGATTCGGAAGCTGCGTAAAGGCCTGTCCCTTTGATGCCATCCACATTATCAACGGTGTGGCTGTGGCAGATAAGGAGAAGTGCAAGGCCTGCGGCAAATGTGTTGCCAAATGTCCGAATCATCTGATCGAGCTGGTTCCCTATACCCAGACCACCTTTGTGGGCTGCAGTTCTCATGATAAAGGAAAAGCTGTTACTTCTGCCTGTGAGGTGGGATGTATTGGCTGCAAAAAATGTGAGAAAACCTGTCCGAACGGCGCTATTACCGTAACAGATTTCTGTGCTCATATTGATTATGAAAAATGCACCAACTGCGGCGCATGTAAGGAAGTCTGCCCCAGAGGCGTGATCCTGTAAAAAATATAAGACTGTTGTACATACAGTAAGATCCCGGTTTACAGATAAAACTCTGTACCGGGATTTTGTATTACCGGGAGAGCAGCGCATTCTGTATGAACCTTTATGGTCGACGGAGGATGAGGGAGATTTCTCGAATAGATGTTTGCTTTTTTGCGATAACTGTGATATCATAAATCGATACAGGAAAAATCAAGCACAGGAGCGACAGCTTATGATTTCATTTATATATGGCACAGTAGTGGATTCCACAGAAACCTCAGTGATCGTAGAGGCAGGCGGGATCGGCTATGAGATTTTTATGACAGGCTCTGCCATTGAACAGGCAGTCCGAAAAGAAGGACAGGTAAAGATACATACGCATTTCCATGTGAGAGAGGATGCCATGCAGCTTTTTGGCTTTTTAAGCAAGGATGATCTTCAGATGTTCCGGCTTCTTCTGGGCGTCAACGGAATCGGCCCAAAGGCGGCGCTTGGGGTTCTCGCAGGGCTTACGGCAGATGAACTGAGATTTGCTGTTTTATCGGATGATGCAAAAACCATTTCCAAAGCTCCGGGCATTGGAAAGAAGACGGCTCAGAAGCTGATCCTGGAACTGAAAGACAAGCTGAAGCTGGAGGATGCTTTTGAGAAGAAGCTTGCCCATGAGCAGGAGGCGACTGCCATTTCAGGGACAAATATCCTGGATGGAAGCAAAGAGGCGGTGGAAGCACTGGTTGCGCTGGGCTACAGCAGTACGGATGCCCTGCGGGCAGTACGTAAAGTAACAGATGTGCCGCCGGATGATGTGGAAGCCATTCTGAAAGCAGCCCTCAAAAATCTGTAGGAGTTTATATGGAAAAAAGAATGATCACCACCGATGTAACAGAAGAGGACTTTCCTTTGGAGGGAAATTTAAGGCCTCAGACACTGGAAGAGTACATTGGTCAGGAAAAAACAAAAAAAACACTGAAAATTTATATAGAAGCAGCAAAACAGCGAAAGGATGCGCTGGATCACGTGCTTTTTTACGGCCCTCCCGGACTGGGAAAAACAACTTTGTCCGGAATCATTGCAAATGAGATGGGAGTGCATATGAAGGTTACTTCAGGACCTGCCATAGAAAAGCCGGGTGAAATGGCGGCGATCCTTAATAATCTTCAGGAGGGAGATATTCTTTTTGTGGATGAGATCCACAGACTGAACCGGCAGGTAGAGGAGGTTCTTTATCCTGCCATGGAGGATTTTGCCATTGACATTATGATCGGAAAGGGAGCGTCTGCCCGCTCTATCCGTCTGGATCTGCCCAAGTTCACACTGGTGGGAGCGACCACAAGAGCAGGGCTTTTATCTGCGCCTCTCCGTGACCGTTTCGGCGTGATGCATCATCTGGAATTTTATAATCATAAAGAGCTGGAAACGATTATTCTCCGTTCCGCGCAGGTGCTGGAAGTGGAGATCGACCAGAAGGGGGCGGCGGAGATCGCCAAAAGGTCAAGGGGAACGCCAAGACTTGCCAACCGGCTTTTAAAGCGTGTCCGGGATTTTGCTCAGGTAAAATATGACGGGAAGATCACCTATGAGGTGGCTGTTTTTGCCCTGGATCTTCTGGAAGTGGATCAGTACGGGCTTGACAAGATCGACAGACGGATCCTTAAAACTCTGATCGTAAACTTCAAAGGAGGCCCGGTGGGGCTGGAAACACTGGCTGCAGCTATTGGAGAAGATTCCGGTACACTGGAGGATGTCTATGAGCCATATCTTCTTCAGAACGGCTTTTTAAACCGCACGCCAAGAGGGCGTATGGCCTCGCCTCTTGCCTACAGTCATCTGGGCTATGAGAAGATTTCATAAAAAATTCTATACTTTTCGACAGGTTTCGGGTATAATAAAATATGAATGATTTTTTCTGTCTCCGGGAAACCGTGATTCTGAAGGAAAATGAGACAGGAACTTTAATGGAAAATCAGGGAAATTTTATATACACAGGAGGCTTTGTATGGCAGTCAAGAATACGGCACAGGTAGTGATCGGGGGAAAGATCATCACTCTGGGAGGCTATGAATCAGAGGAGTATTTTCAGAAGGTAGCGTCTTACATAAATAATAAAATTGCGGAGCTCAGTGAAATGCCGGGTTATTCCAGGCAGCCAATGGAGACAAAGCATACTCTGCTCAGCCTGAATATTACAGACGACTATTTTAAGGCAAAAAAGCAGGCGGAAATTTTTGAACAGGATCTTCAGCAGAAGGATCAGGAAATGTATGAGTTAAAGCATGAACTGATCGCTCTCCGTATGAAAATGGAGGAAACAGAAAAACACCAGCAGGAGTCAGAGCACCAGCGCATCCTGATGGAAGGGAAGATCAAAGAGCTGGAAGGCGAAATTGAGTCATTACTAAAGTAAAAGTCAGAGGGGGATTGCTTCGGTAGTCCCCTTTGTCTGTTTTCAGGGATTCTGAAAACAGTTTCTGTACAGCAGAAAAGAGAAGTGAGGGATTATGACAGATATGAATAAAACAGAGCTTCTGGCGCCTGCAGGTTCCTATGAAGCCTTTGAGGCAGCCCTGGGAGCAGGGGCAGACGCGGTGTATGTAGGCGGTCCCGATTTCGGCGCCAGGGCTTATGCGAAGAATTTTACCCAGGAGGAGCTGATCCGCGCTGTGCGTACAGCCCATCTTCATGGGAAAAAATTATATCTTACAGTAAACACATTGCTGAAAAACAGAGAGCTGAAGGAGCGGCTTTATGATTCCCTTCTTCCATCTTATCTGGAGGGACTGGATGCGGTGATCGTTCAGGATATGGGAGTTCTGCGTTTTATCAGGAGAAACTTTCCGGATCTGCCCATTCATGCAAGTACGCAGATGGCTGTTACCGGACCGAAGGGGATGCGGTTTCTGGAGCAGCAGGGAGTAACCCGTGTGGTTCCTGCCCGTGAACTGACGCTTGAGGAGCTTGCTTCCATGCACAGGGAAAGCCCTATTGAGATTGAGGCATTTATACATGGGGCGCTCTGCTACAGTATATCCGGTCAGTGCCTTATGAGCAGTATGATCGGAGGAAGAAGCGGAAACAGGGGAAGATGTGCCCAGCCCTGCCGTCTTGCTTATCAGGTAAGGGAGCAGCAGGGAGGATTTAAAGGGAAAGAAACCTGTCCTCTGAGCCTGAAAGACATCTGTACCCTTGATATTCTTCCGGAAATCCTGGATGCAGGAGTGATGTCCCTTAAAATCGAAGGAAGAATGAAGCAGCCGGAATATACAGCTGCAGTTACGGGAATTTACCGGAAGTATCTGGATATACTAAAGAAAAATCCGGATTCCTATCAGGTGGATGCTCAGGATCGGAAATATCTTCTGGAGGTATTTAACAGAGGCGGTTCCTGCTCCGGATATTATAAACAGCAGAACGGTCCTTCCATGGTGGCTTTTTCCAATCATAAAAAAACAGGAGATATCTCTGTGCCTCTGAAGCAGAAAAAGGAAAAAATAAACGGAACACTGATGCTGTATCCGGAAAGCCCTGCAGTGCTTCAGGTTTCTCTGAAGGATACAGAGACTGTTGTATCAGCGGGGGAGGTTCAGTATGCCAGAGAGCATCCCATGGAAGAAGCGCGGATCCGCCAGCAAATGGAAAAACTGGGAAACACAGAATTTGTCTGGGACAGTCTTGATATTCAGTCCGACGGAAATATTTTTGTGCCTGTAAAGGTTTTAAATGAACTGAGAAGAACTGCTCTTGCACAGCTGGAGCAGGAGTTTCTTGAAAAATACAAAAGAGAAGCTCCGGAAAAGATTCTCCGGGGGGAAGAAGCGAAGATACAGCCCGGAGTCAGATCAGAGGATCCACTGGGTATCTATGCCTCCTGCGAGAAACCGGAACAGGCAGAGGTCCTTATGAACAGTCCGGAGATCACAGGCCTTTATCTGCCTTTTGATGTGATGGAAACCTGTATGGAACAGGGACTTCAGAAGGAAAAAGAACTGTACCTTTCTCTTCCGCGGATCACCCGTGGGAAAATGCCGGAAGAGTATCGAAAAAAGGCTCTGACCTGGCTTTCCATGGGAATGAAAGGCTTTCTGGTAAGAAATCTGGAAGCCTATGGAATGCTGAGAGAAGAGGGGCTTCAGAAATATTGTGTGGCAGATGCGTCTCTTTATACCTGGAATGATGAGGCCTGCGTGTTCTGGAAGGATGAGGGAATATTGAGAAACACGGTTCCCCTGGAACTGAATGAAAAGGAACTGCGCCACAGGGCAAATCAGGACAGTGAATTTATTATTTACGGTTATATTCCTTTGATGCTGTCTGCTCAGTGCGTGCGCAAAAACACTCTTCAGTGTGACAGAAGAGAAGCGCAGATGGTACTAAAGGACAGATATGGTAAGGAGTTTCCCTGCGCCTGTGTGTGTCATCCATGGAAAACTGGAACTACAGACCGAAAAGAGTTCTGTTATAATATTATTTATAACAGCATCCCCTATGGACTTTTAAATGAAAGTAAAAAGGTAAAGGAGCTTAAAACCGCATCCCTCAGACTTTCCTTTACAATGGAATCTGCAAAAGAAACCCGGGAAATTGCGAGGGAGTTTCTGGACGTATATGTTTACGGAAAAAAAGCTTCTGACCGTGAGTTCACAAAGGGACATTTTAAAAGAGGAGCCGAATAAGGCATATGATTAATGTAATTGTTGAATTATCAAAGTATCTGATCCTGACCCTGATGATCATTTATACCTTTCACTGCTTTTATACAGTGCGCCAGCAGGATGAGATCGAGAGAAATGAACTTCTGCGCCAGCAGCTTGTTCTGATCTTTTTTATGGATTTTACCGCATTTCTGGTAATCTATCTGAAAACCTTTAATTTTCAGGTGATTGTTTTTTACCTTGAAATGATGGTGTTTTTTGCAGCGGTGCAGATTCTGTACAGGATTTTTTACAAAAAAGCATCTCTGCTTCTTCTGAATAATATGTGCATGCTTTTAAGTGTGGGATTTATCATGCTCTGCAGGCTGGACATTGCCACTGCTACCAAGCAGCTTGTGATCGCAGCCGCTGCCAGCGGGATTGCTCTGATCATTCCGGTTATGATCCGGAAAATGAAATTTTTCCGAAGGCTTACCTGGCTTTACGCAGGAGTGGGCATCATCCTGCTTGCGGCAGTTTTTCTTCTTGCAAGAACAAGCTACGGAGCAAAACTGTCTCTGATGGGAATTCAGCCCTCTGAGGTTATTAAAATTACCTTTGTGTTTTTTACAGCCTCTCTGTTTTCCAGAGCAAACGATTTTCGCACGGTTGTGCAGGCAACTGTAGTGGCGGCTCTTCATGTGGGCATCCTGGTGCTTTCCAGAGATCTTGGAAGCGCGGTGATCTTTTTTGCCGCCTATCTTGTAATGCTCTATGTTTCCACAAAAAAGCCTCAGTATCTGGGACTTGGACTGGCGGGGGGAAGCCTTGGGGCAGTGGTGGCATACTTCCTTTTCGGTCATGTGCGCCAGAGAGTCAGCGCATGGAGAGATCCGATGGCTGTTTATCAGAACGAGGGCTATCAGATCGTCCAGTCACTGTTTGCCATCGGAACAGGCGGTTGGTTCGGCATGGGACTTTGCCAGGGTTCGCCGGAGTCTATTCCGGTTGTAAAAAATGACTTTATTTTCAGCGCTATCTGTGAGGAACTGGGCGGGATTTTTGCAATCTGTCTGATCCTGGTATGTATGAGCTTTTTCCTGATGATCGTAAATATTGCTCTCAGGATCAAAAATCCGTTTTACAAACTGATTGCTCTGGGACTGGGAACAGAATATGCATTTCAGGTCATCCTCACTATTGGCGGAGCTACCAAGTTTATTCCTATGACAGGCGTTACCCTGCCGCTGGTAAGTTACGGAGGAAGCTCTGTAATGAGTACGATCCTGATGCTTGCCATTATCCAGGGACTGTATATTTTAAGAGAAGACGAGGACGAGGAATTTGAGAGACGCAGAAAAGAAGCAGCGCAGAGAATTCGAGCAAGAGAGGAAGCGCGCAGAGCGAGAGATATCTAAAAAAAGACGTGCCAGAAACAGAGAATATACATTTGTATCCTGGTTTTTTGTGGCTGTTTTTATGGCAATGATCGGATATCTTGTATATTTTAATGTGGTAAAAAGCGAAGACTTTATCAACAGTCCGTACAACACCAGACAGGACACCTTTTCGGACCGGGTGGTAAGAGGCCAGATTCTTTCTTCTGAGGGAGAAATTCTTGCCAGGACAGATGTTTATGATGACGGTACTGAGGACAGGATCTATCCCTATGCAAATGTGTTTGCCCATGTGATCGGATATGATTCCAACGGAAAAAGCGGCCTGGAGTCAGAGGCAAACTTTCAGCTTCTGACCTCTCATGAGTTTTTCCTGAACCAGATGAAAAATGAATTTCTGGGAAGAAAAAATATGGGAGATACCGTGATCTCCACTTTGAGCGCAAACCTGCAGACAACCGCCTATAATGCTCTGGGGGACAGAAGAGGGGCTGTGGTTGCCATGGAGCCTTCTACAGGAAAGATACTTGCCATGGTCAGCAAACCGGATTTTGATCCCAACTCCATTGAAGAAAACTGGGAATGGCTGGTCAGTGATGAGACAAACTCCAGTCTTTTAAATAGAGCCACCCAGGGACAGTATCCGCCGGGATCTACCTTCAAAGTGGTGACAGCTCTTGACTATTTCAGAAAACATGGAAGCTTTAACGGATATTCCTATGTCTGTGAGGGAAGTATTACAAAAGAAGATCATACCATTCAGTGCTATAACGGGACAGTCCACGGACAGGAGGATTTTTACTCGGCCTTTGCCAGCTCCTGCAACTGTGCATTTGCGCAGATGGGGCTGGATCTGGGAGGAGGATCTCTGCTGGAAACAAGCGAGGATCTGCTTTTTAATAAAAAGCTTCCCCTTGCCTCCTACAAAAAAAGTACCTTCAGCCTGAACGGAAAGTCAGGAATCCCTCTTACCATGCAGACCTCCATCGGTCAGGGAAACACCCTTGTTTCCCCTGCCCATATGGCAATGATCACCTGCGCTATTGCAAACAACGGAGTGCTTATGAAGCCGTATCTGATTGACAGAGTAGTAAACAATACAGGAGATCAGGTAGATGAAACTGCTCCGGAGGTGTATAAACGTCTCATGACAAAAAATGAGGCAGTGATGCTGGGAGAGCTGATGAAAGATGTTGTAGAATACGGAACCGCCTCTGCTCTTTCCGGACAGGGCTATACGGCGGCAGGAAAGACCGGTTCCGCCGAATATGATGAAAACGGCTCCAGTCATTCCTGGTTTATCGGATATTCCAATGTGGATGATCCGGATCTTGCGGTTGCAGTGATCGTTGAAGGAGGAGGTACCGGAAGCGAGGCTGCTGTGCCGATCGCCTCTCAGCTTTTTAACGCTTATTACTACAACTGACCGGAACAAACAGTTGCCAGCAGAGGCAAAAAGAGTTATACTATATCCAGTTTGAAATATCATTCACACGCATTACAGGAGGGACTTGCAGATGATAGAAGCAACGAGCTGTGGCGGTGTGGTAATTTATCGTGGAAAAATACTGGCTTTATACAAATCTTACAGAAACAGATATGAAGGCTGGGTATTGCCAAAGGGAACCGTTGAAAAGGGAGAGACCCATATCCAGACGGCGCTTAGGGAGGTCAAGGAGGAAGCAGATGTAAACGCTTCTATTGTAAAATATGTAGGCAAAAGTCATTACAATTTTACAGTTCCCGAGGATATGGTCACCAAGGAAGTTCACTGGTATCTGATGACGGCTGATAATTATCATAGCAGACCTCAGAGAGAGGAATTTTTTGTGGACTCCGGGTATTACAAGTTTCATGAAATTTATCATCTTCTCCGTTTTTCCAATGAAAAACAGATTGTGGAGAAGGCGTATCAGGAATATCTGGAAATGAGGAGTCAGGGACTCTGGGGCAAAAAATAAACAGGGTTGTGTTTTACGCAGCCCTGTTTAGATTTATCAAAAAGGGGGAATCCTTTAAATGCTGAAATGGCATGACCATTATTACGTAGGAGAAAGTGTACGTGATGAAAGCGCAGTCCGTGAGAAGCTGGATGCAGGAAAACCTGTGCCCGGAATTTATCTGGTGACTTTTTCGGACAACCCTCATAACATTCTGGAGATCATTCCGGCTGTGACCCTATTCCAGAAAACTGCTGCCAGACTGTGTCCTGAGATCGTAGGCATGGCAAAGGGCATGGATGAAGCCATGGAACTGGTGCAGATGATCGTACAGACTGTGTATGAGGAGACAGGGGATGTCTTGGTGGAAAAATATTTAAAAAACAGGTGAAGGCATGTTACATATCTTATGGATGCTGATAAAATTGATATTGATCCTTCTGGGAACGGTTTTGGGACTGGCAGTGCTTGTTTTGCTGCTGCTTTTGTTCTGTCCTGTCAGATACAGCGCCGAGGCTTTAAAAGAAACGTCCTCTTTTAAGGAAACCGAAGCCGCAGTTCGTGTAAGCTGGCTGTTCGGAGGCATTTCCTTTACTTTCAGAAGAATACAGGGAAAAAATACTCAGAAACTTTGCGTTTTTGGGATTCCGGTTCTGAGCCTTCTCCAAAAACGGAAACAGAAAAAGGCCGCTGCCGGGAAAGTGCAAACGGCAGAGAAAAGCTCTTTGTCTGAACAGCCGACTGAGAAGCCGCTGCCCGAGACAAAAATATCCCTGCCTGAGACAGAAATATCCCTGCCGCAGAAAAAGAAACCGGATATTCCCTATGGTTCTGCCGAAGCAAAACAGAAAAAAGATCCGGAAACAGGCACTTCTGATCTCAGTGAATCAGACGAGAAGATCCGGACTGAAAACAAGAATAAAATATCAGCATTTCCGGACAAACTAAAAGAAATCATGGACAGGCTTGCGCAGCTTCCTTCTATGCTCAGCAAAATTCCGTTAACAATCCGGAGGATTTATGATAAGATAGACTGGTACAGACAGTTTTTTGAGTATCCTAGGACAAAGGAGGCAGTGAGTCTGGTTCTTGACCGGAGCAAAAAACTGATGCATCATATTTTCCCAAAAAAGATAAAGGGGAAGGTGACTTTTGGAAGCGAAGATCCTTCCATAACCGGAACCGCTCTTGCAGTTCTGGGAATGACAATGCCCTTCCATAAAAACAGAGTGGAGATTGTTCCTGTTTTTGACAATCAGAATATTCTGGAGGGAAATATAAAAATAAAAGGCAGGATCTACGGCTTTGTACCGGTGAAAATGCTGGCAGAGCTTTATTTCAATAAAAATATTAAATATATCATCAGCCGATGGAAGCATAAGGAGGTCTGAAAATGGCAAACGAAAATAATTTTAAGGACACGGTAAATTCCCTTTTTAAAGGACTGGACACATTTATTTCAGCAAAAACCGTTGTGGGGGAGGCAGTCCATGTAGGCGATACCATCATCCTTCCGTTGGTAGACGTTACCTTCGGCGTAGGCGCGGGAGCCTTTGAGGGGGACAAAAAAAGCAACGGCGGCGGTGGAATGACCGGAAAGATGACGCCGAGCGCTGTGCTGGTGATCCAGAACGGAACTACGAAGCTGGTAAATATTAAAAATCAGGACGGACTGACCAAGGTTCTTGATATGGTTCCGGATTTTGTGGACAGATTTGCCGCAGGAAAAAACAGCAGTGAAACAACCGGCACAGAAATCTGATTTTATCTTTTTATTTGTGTTCCCGGAAGTATTTGCCGCATAAGATAGTATAGACCAAAGAGAAGAGGTTGTGCGATGTGGGAAGACTTCTGGGACTGATGCTTTTTTGTATAGGGATTGGAATGGTGATCGGAATGCTGATCGCGGAAAGTGTGATTATTGTGATCGCAGCAGGTCTCTGTCTGCTTTGCGGATATCATATGTTTTGCAGATAAAAAATTCCCCACGCTTTTGCGAGGGGAATTTTTAAGTTTGAGTTTTATGCTCTTTCAACTTTTCCGGATCTCAGACAAGAAGTACATACATACATCTTTTTAGCTCCGCCTGTAGCAGTTTTAACTTTTACAGACTTTACGTTGGATTTCCACATTTTATTGGATCTTCTATGGGAATGACTTACATTATTTCCGAAGTGAGCACCTTTTTCACAGATTGCACATTTAGCCATGATAGCACCTCCTTGACGCTTTTTTTCAACAGATTTTATTTTAACAGATGAAAAAGGCTTTTGCAAGCAAAAAAAGGAAAAATATAAAAATAATATTCCTTTTTCCGGGAAAAAAGGTTATAATACATACATATTAAAAAAATGGAGGTACCTATATGAATGGACGTATAGATTCCGGACTCGGACAGATAGTGATTGACACCGATGTGATTGCAACCTATGCAGGCAGTGTGGCAGTGGAATGCTTCGGCATTATCGGCATGGCTGCAGTCAGCATGAAGGATGGTCTTGTCAAACTGCTCCACAGGGACAGTCTGAAACATGGTATCAGTGTGATCATTACAGAAGAAAATAAAATCCGTCTGAATTTCCACGTGATTGTGGCTTACGGTATCAATATCAGCACGATTGCGGACAACCTTGTCAGCAATGTCAAATATAAGGTAGAAGCTTTTACCGGCATGGAAATTGAAAAGATCAACATCTATGTGGAAGGCGTACGTGCAATAGACTAAGGTTATGAGGAGGAACTTGTGGTGAGTATAAAAACCATAGATGCAAAAACACTGGCCAGAATGTTTCTGGCAGGAGCCAGAAATCTGGAAGCAAAAAAAGAATGGATCAATGAACTGAATGTTTTCCCTGTACCGGATGGAGATACAGGAACCAATATGACCATGACGATCATGTCCGCAGCTTCTGAAGTAAGCTCTCTTGAAGAATTTGACATGGAAACTCTGGCAAAGGCTATTTCTTCCGGCTCCCTTCGCGGCGCAAGAGGAAACTCAGGCGTTATTCTTTCCCAGCTTTTAAGAGGATTTACAAAAAGTGTAAAAAAAGCGGAGCGTCTGGATGCCCTTGCACTTGCCGCAGCCATGGAGCGGGCAGTGGAAACTGCATACAAGGCTGTTATGAAGCCCAAGGAAGGAACCATTCTTACAGTGGCAAAGGAGGCAGCTCTGAAAGCTGCGGAGATCGCTCCTGAGGCAGACGAGCTTCAGCCGTTTTTTGAGGAGGTATTTGCCCATGCGGAGGCAACTCTTGCCAGAACGCCGGAAATGCTTCCTGTTCTGAAAGAGGCGGGGGTAGTGGATTCCGGCGGACAGGGGCTTCTGGAAGTTCTCAGAGGCGCCATGGACGGCTTTCTGGGCAAAGAGATTGACTATTCTGTTTTTGAAAAGAGCAGTTCTCCTTCTGTAACAAAGATCTCTCCTCAGGCAGAGGCAGATATTAAATTCGGCTATTGTACAGAGTTTATCATTCTTCTGGATAAAGCTGTTTCAGAGGAAGAGGAACATAAATTTAAAGAATTCCTTACTTCTATTGGCGATTCCATTGTTCTGGTTGCAGACGATGAGATCATTAAAGTACATGTGCATACCAATCATCCGGGACAGGCTATTGAACGTGCTCTGACCTACGGCGCTCTTTCCAGAATGAAGATTGACAATATGAGAGAAGAGCATCAGGAAAGACTGATCAAGGATGCGGAAAAGCTTGCAAAAGAGCAGGCAGAGGCAGAGCCGCCAAAGGAAAACGGCTTTATTGCAGTTTCTGCAGGCAGCGGACTTACAGAGATTTTCCGTGAGCTGGGTGTCGATTATCTTATTGAGGGCGGACAGACTATGAATCCAAGTACAGAGGACATGCTGAATGCCATTGCAAAGGTAAATGCAGAAACCATTTATATTTTCCCGAATAATAAAAATATTATCCTTGCAGCAAACCAGGCCCGTGATCTTACAAAGGATAAAAAGATCATCGTTGTTCCCACCAAGACAGTTCCTCAGGGAATCACTGCCATGATCAGTTTTGTTCCGGAAAAATCAGCAGAGGAAAACGCTCAGGAAATGGAAGAGGCAGTTTCCAAGGTTCAGACAGGTCAGATCACTTATGCGGTCCGCGATACACGTCTGGATGACAAAGAGATCCATGAGGGAGACATCATGGGAATCGGAGATAAGGGAATTCTTGCTGTAGGTAAGGATAAGGAGCAGGTTGCTCAGGATACCATTGAAGCCATGATGACAGAGAATGCGGAAGTGATCAGTATTTATTACGGAGAAGACGCATCAGAGGAAAAGGCAGAAGAACTTGCTGCTGCTGTTGAAGAGCTTTATCCTGACTGTGAAGTAGAGCTTAACAGAGGCGGACAGCCGATTTATTATTACATTATTTCTGTAGAATAAAATGGGAGAAAGTTTAAGAACTCTGAAAGGAGTGGGAGAAAAAACGGAGAAGCTGTTTCAGAAAATAGGTATTTCTGACACGGAATCCCTTCTCCGGTATTATCCCAGGAATTATGATGAGTATGAAACGCCGGCAGATATTGCAGATCTTAAAGAGGGGACGGTAAAAGCCGTCTCTGCTGCAGTATGTTCCGGCGTTTATGTAAATCCGGTACGAGGAAAACAGGTCGTTTCTATTACTGCATGCGACAGTACAGGAAGGATCTCCATTACCTGGTTTAATGCTTCCTATCTGAAAAATACTCTGAAAAAGGGAAGTGTTTTTGTATTCAGAGGAAGAGTGATGAGACGGCAGGGCAAGCTTCAGATGGAGCATCCTGAAATTTTTACCCCTGCAGCCTACGAGGAGATTCTTCACAGCCTTCAGCCGGTCTACGGGCTTACGGCAGGACTTTCCAATAAAACCATTGTAAAGGTGCTTCACCAGCTTCTGAAACAGCAGTCACTGAAAAGTGAATATCTTCCGGAAGAGATCAGGGAAAAATATCAGCTTTCAGATATCAACTATGCGCTCCGCACCATCCATTTTCCCAAAAATATGGATGAGCTTCTTGTATCAAGAAAGCGCCTGGTATTTGATGAATTTCTGTTTTTTATTCTTTCTGTCCAGCTTCTGAAAGAAAAGACAGAAGAGGCGGTGAATCTGTTTCCCATAAAAAAAACATGGACAACAGAGCAGGTGATCGAAAATCTTCCCTACAGGCTTACCAGTGCCCAGCTGAATACCTGGCATGAGATCGAGCGGGATCTTTCCGGGCAGTCTCTGATGTCCAGGCTGGTGCAGGGAGATGTGGGAAGCGGAAAGACGATCCTTGCCTTTCTTGCCATGATCCTGACCTTTGAAAACGGATACCAGTCTGCGCTTATGGTGCCCACAGAGGTTCTTGCCCGCCAGCACTTTGAGGCGTTTCAGACACTTGCCCGGGAACAGGGGCTGGATATTCCGGCTGTTCTTCTTACCGGTTCTAATACGGCAAAGGAAAAAAGACTGATTTATGAAAAAATCAGGGAGGGAAAGACCTCTGTGATCATAGGAACCCATGCTCTGATCCAGGAGGCTGTGCAGTATCGGGATCTTGCCCTTGTGATCATAGATGAGCAGCACCGTTTTGGTGTAAAACAAAGAGAGGCTCTGGCAACCAGGGGGAATCCTCCGAACATTCTTGTTATGAGCGCAACCCCTATTCCGAGAACTCTTGCCATTATTCTGTACGGCGATCTGGATATTTCTGTGATCGACGAACTGCCGGCAAGAAGGCTTCCTATAAAAAACTGTGTTGTAGATACTTCCTACCGCCCAAAAGCCTATCGTTTCATTGAACGTCAGATCCGGGAGGGCCGCCAGGCATATGTGATCTGTCCTATGGTAGAAGAAAGCGAGGGCATGGAAGCGGAAAATGTTCTGGATTATACAAAAAAATTAAAAGATGCTCTGCCGGAGGATATTTCTGTGGAGTTTCTTCATGGAAAAATGAAACCAAAGGAAAAAAACAGAATCATGGAAGAATTTGCAGCCGGAAGCATCCAGGTTCTTGTTTCCACAACTGTTGTGGAGGTAGGCGTCAACGTTCCGAATGCAACTGTGATGATGATAGAAAATGCTGAGCGCTTCGGTCTTGCCCAGCTTCATCAGCTCCGGGGACGTGTAGGACGGGGCGAACATCAGTCTTACTGCATTTTTATTCAGGGCAGTCAGGAAAGCACAACTTCTAAACGTCTGGAGATCCTTGGCAAATCAAACGACGGTTTTTATATTGCAGGGGAAGACCTGAAGCTTCGGGGACCGGGAGATCTGTTCGGCATCCGTCAGAGCGGCCTGATGGAATTTCGTATTGGAGACATCTACAATGACGCAAATATTCTGAAAACAGCCAGTGAGGCTGCTGCACAGCTTCTTGCCCTTGATCCGGATCTTTCTCTGGAACAGAACCGGCTTCTTAAGGAACAGCTTGATTTCTGCAGGGAGGACGGGCCGGAAAATTTTGGACTTTAGGAGATACAATCCGCAATATCAGGACTTTAGTGAAATAAATTGTTGCAAAAAAACAAAAAACGTAGTATTCTAGTACCGTAATAATTTTATTTCACCTTGTAAGGAGGCTATTATGGCTACAAGAACAACAACAAAGAAAGCAGAACCTAAGACAACAACTGCAAAAACGGCTATCGAAAAAGAGGCTCCTGCAAAGACTGCTGCAGAACCGGCAAAAGCGGACGCAGCTACAGCTAAAAAAACCACTGAGAAAACAACTGCCAGAAAAACAGCAGCAAAGAAAACCGCAGAAAAATCTGCCTCTGCAAAGAAACCGGCGGTAAAAAGAACTGCAGCAAAGAAGACAGCATCAGTAAATGCAGAAGTATATGTACAGTTCTGGGGCAAAGAGGTGTATGCAAAGGATATCGTGGAAAGCGTTAAGAAGATATGGACTGACGAGATGGGCAAGAAAGAATCAGAGCTGAAAGACCTGAAAGTATACATTAAGCCGGAAGATAACGGAGCACATTATGTCATTAACGGTGACATCACAGGCTTCCTTGGTTTATAAGAAACAGAAAAAAGCTCAGGGGACAGTTGTCACCTGAGCTTTTCTTCTGACCGTATTCTTAGAACTGGCTGTTCTGAGCACCGCCGGACATCTGACGTTCCTGTTCAGCAATCATTTTACGGACCATTTCACCGCCTACAGATCCGTTCTGTTTAGATGTCAGGTTTCCGTTGTAACCGTCAGTAAGCGGCACGCCAAGCTCATTGGCAACCTCAAATTTGAAACGGTTAAGAGCACCTTTTGCTTCTGGTACAGTTGCTTTGTTAGAAGAACTTGTGTTTGACATGATTCATTTCCTCCTTGGTTGTTTTTGTTATTTGGATGTTACACTGGTAGTATGTGAAATTTACGGAATAATACACTAGAATATACTGTCTCTGCTTCCAGAAATTTGAAATTATTAATTTTCTGTGAATTTTGTATATTCTATAAGATTTAATTGCGTTTTTTTTGGACATTTGTTATAATATCAAGGGAAATAAAGAATGTATAAAGAAGAGAAGTAAAGAAACTATAAAATGTATTGGTGAGAATGGAGAGATGATCAATGAATTTAGGAATCATTGCACACAACAGTAAAAAAGTACTTATTGAAGATTTTTGTATTGCCTACAAGAATATTCTCGCTAAGCATGAAGTTTATGCTACGGGAACCACCGGAAGAAGAATCGAGGAGGCCACAAACCTGCATGTGCATAAATTTCTTGCAGGCAGCATAGGCGGTGACAAACAGTTTATGGAAATGATCGAGCGTCAGGATCTTGATATGGTGATCCTGTTTTACAATCCGGCAATGCTTGATCCCAAGGAGCCGGATATTGCGGCCATTACCATGCGCTGCGATCAGTATAATATACCGGTAGCTACCAATATAGCTACAGCAGAACTTCTGATCCTCGGACTTGCGCGAGGGGATCTGGATTGGAGACTTAATCTTAAATGAGAGTAATTGCAGGAAAAGCCCGCCGCCTTCCTCTGAAGACGCTGCCGGGATCAGATACAAGGCCTACAACGGACCGGATAAAAGAAACTTTATTTAACATACTTCAGCAGGAAATACCGGACTGCTCCTTCCTGGATCTTTTCAGCGGAAGCGGCGCCATTGGTATTGAGGCTTTAAGCAGAGGTGCTGCATCTGCTGTATTTGTAGAAAAAAATCCAAAAGCCTGCTCCTGCATCAGAGAAAATCTGACATTTACAAAACTTGCGGAAAATGGTAAACTGTTAGCCATGGATGCATTGCAGGCGCTGCGTTCTCTGGAAGGACACCAGGCGTTTGACTGCATTTTTATGGATCCGCCCTATGAAAAAGGCCTGGAACGTCAGGTTCTGGAATATCTGGCGGACAGTACACTGGCAGATGAACATACGCTGATCATCACAGAGGCAGATCTTCATACGGATTTTTCCTATGCGGAGGAAATGGGATATCAGATCAGCCGCTCAAAGGAATATAAGACGAACAAGCATGTTTTTCTGTACAAAAGAAAGTGAGAACATACATGGTAACAGCAGTTTATCCGGGAAGCTTTGACCCGGCCACCTACGGTCATCTGGATGTGATCCGCAGGGCCAGCGTTTCCTTTGACAGAGTGGTAGTGGGAGTTTTGCATAATTCTGCAAAAAGTCCGTTGTTTTCTGTGGAAGAACGTGTTAATATATTAGAAAAGGCAACAAAGGACATCCCAAATGTTATTATAAAGCCATTTAACGGGCTTTCTGTTAATTTTGCAAAAGAAAATGAAGCCCAGGTTATTGTGCGCGGACTTCGTGCGGTTACAGATTTTGAATATGAGCTGCAGATGGCACAGACAAACCGCGTTCTGGCACCGGATGTAGATACCGTGTTCCTGACTACCAGTTTGGAATATGCATATGTCAGCTCTACGATCATGAAGGAAGTTGCCCGCTTTGGCGGTGATTTATCGAAATTCGCACCGCCTGAGATTATTCAGGCTCTGCATTCCAAGATGCAGGAACAAAATGAAGAGAAATAAGGAGAATGTACAATGAGCAGCAGAATTGAACAGATTATTGACGACATTGAGGAATTTATAGACAGCTGTAAATACCAGCCTTTGTCTAATACAAAGATTATTGTAAACAGAGATGAGATTGATGAACTTATAAAAGAGCTTCGCCTGAAAACTCCGGATGAGATCAGACGCTATCAGAAGATCATCAGCAATAAGGATGCGATTCTGGAGGATGCTCAGTCCAAGGCAGACGCGATCATTGCAGATGCTCAGGCAAAGGCTCAGGAGCTTGTTACTCAGCATGAGATCATGCAGAAAGCATACGCACAGGCAAATGATACCATTAATGCAGCCAACAAGCAGGCTCAGGAAATTCTTGATTCTGCCACACAGGATGCAAACAGCATTCGTCTCAGTGCGATCACTTATACAGACGATATGATGGCAAGCATCGGTTCTGTATTGAATCAGACACTTGAGGATGCAGGCGGCAAATATAAGAGCTTTATTGAAGCCCTTCAGACCTGCCTGGATGTTGTAAATCAGAACCGTCAGGAACTTGCTCCTCAGACTGCGCAGGCAGCAGCCATTACCGGAACCTATCACGACAGCGAGCCGGTCCCGGAGGATGATGAGCTGTTAGACGACCTTGAGGAAAACTAAAGCAGAGATTGCAGTAATTGCTGCGTTGAGGCATTTTGCAGAAATATATGGCAGTACAGAAAGCTCCTTATGAAGAAGGCTTTTTGTCTGCGCGAGAATACAGACTCCGCCAAAAGCAGCCATGGGCATGGAACAGAGATATCTGAGAACAGGAGAAAAGCCTGATCTTGCAAGCTGATGAAGTCCGGTTGTAAGTTCCAGGGCACCCAGAAACAGATATTCTGTCATTTCTCCTGCGTTCCAGTAATGCCTGACAAAGGCAGACAGGATAGAAAACAGGAGAATATAACCACCCAGCCGGGTGATTGTTTCAAAACCATTCATAATGGAGGCATCCAGCAGAGTTCCGGTTACGCCGGGCGCGGATGGCTCCTTGTTTTTTTCAGAAAAAAATGTATCAGGAGTTCTTGTTCGATTTCTGTAAACAAAAAAACGGAAAAAGATCATGGTGAGGCAGCTTGATAAAAGCAGAGGGCCGTATATAAGCCATGGATGAAACCTGTCATTAAGACAGATATGTATCAGGTATGTATAAATAAAAACAGGACTGGCATGATTGGTAAAGGTCAGCAGATATTCTGCTTCTCTCTTGCTGATCCTGCCGCAGCCATACAGATCCGAGGTGATTTTGGCCCCCATGGGATAGCCGCACAGAAGGCCCAGAAGCAGGGCATAGGCTCCTGACGGTGAAATGCCGAATATATGGCTCCAAACCGGTGACAAAGGCTTCAATAATTTTTCGACCATTCCTGTATGAATAAGGATTCCTGTAAGGATAATAAAGGGAAGAAGCGTGGGCAGCAGGGTATTCAGCCACAGATTCAGACCGTCCCTTGAAGCGCATAATGCCTCTTCCGGAAAACGCAGCAAAAACACAAGCAGCAGGAGGGTTCCTGCTGTATAAAAGATTCGCTTCATATACAACCATCGTTTTTTCTTTAATATATGGTTTGTATCAAATAAATATGAAGAATTTTCATAATCACATGAAATGGAGGAACAGAACATGAGAGCATTGGAAAACTGTGAACCAAAACGGGTATTTTATTATTTTGAGGAGCTTTGCAAGATTCCTCATGGTTCCGGAAACACAAAGCAGATCAGTGATTATCTGGTTAGCTTTGCAAAGGAACACGGACTTGAATATGTTCAGGACGAGATGAATAACGTTGTGATCTATAAACCTGCAACAGAAGGCTATGAGGATGCGCCGGCAGTGATCCTTCAGGGACATATGGACATGGTATGTGAAAAAAGACCGGATGTAGATCATGATTTTACAAAGGATCCTTTAAATATTTCTGTAAAGGACGGATATGTAACTGCAAACGGAACAACCTTAGGCGGTGACGACGGCATTGCTGTAGCTTACGGTCTTGCCCTTCTGGAAAGCACAGAGCTTGCACATCCGGCTCTGGAGGTTCTGATCACTGTGGATGAGGAAATCGGCCTTCTTGGAGCAGAAGGTTTTGACTGCAGCGCTTTAAAAGGAAAACGACTGATCAATCTGGATTCTGAGGCAGAAGGAAGTCTGTGGATCAGCTGTGCAGGCGGCCTTTCCGGTATCAGCACCATTCCTGTACAGAGAGTGGAGGCAGAAGGTCAGAAAGCAGCAGTAAAGATCACAGGACTTATGGGCGGACATTCCGGAGCGGAGATTGACAAAAAGCGCGCCAATGCCAATGTTCTGATGGGAAGATTTCTCTACACACTTCAGAAAGAAGCTGCTTATGAGATTATTTCTCTTGCAGGCGGACAGAAGGACAATGCTATTACAAGAGAGGCAGATGCAGAGCTTCTTGTTGAGGATGTAAATGCAGTAAAAGCCTGTGCGGAAAAAGTTCAGAAAGGATTCCGTGAAGAGTATGCAGGAACAGACGAAGGAATAACAATTGAGATTACAGATCTGGGAGCTTCCTCTGCAAGAGTTCTTCATCCTACAAGCAGAGAGAAAGTTCTGTTTTTCCTGATGGAAGTTCCTTTTGGTATCCAGAAGATGAGCGGAAGCATTGACGGTCTGGTGGAAACCTCTACCAATATCGGAATTGTGAAGCTTGGGGAGGACGAATTCCTGGGAAGCTCCAGTGTCAGAAGCTCTGTGGAGGCAGCTGGCGCAGCTCTTTCCGATAAGATCTGCTATCTGACAGAATTCCTCGGAGGAGACTACACGGTTCAGGGAGCTTATCCTGCATGGGAATACCGGAAGGATTCTCCGCTGAGAGATCAGATGGTTGAAGTGTATGAGGAAATGTATGGAGAAAAACCAAATGTTGTGGCAATCCATGCAGGACTTGAGTGTGGTCTGTTCTACAAAAAAATCGAAGGACTGGACTGCGTTTCCCTTGGACCGAACATGAAAGATATTCATACCTCTGAGGAAGTTCTTGACATTGCTTCCACAGAGCGCGTATGGAAGTACCTTGTAAAAGTTCTGGAATCCCTGAAAAAATGAAAAGAGTAAAAATTACCGTTCTGCGTAAAGAGTTTTATCCGGAGTACGCAGATGAATATCTGACACAGGGACAGTCTGTGGGGCCGTGTCCTTTACTTGAAGTTGGGGATGAATTTATTTTTGAGGGCAGTGCGAAAATGCCTGAAGGATTTTGCCCGTGGGCCTGGATTGATATTTACAGAAGTGTCAGTGCTATGTCATCCGGTTCCAGCAATAAACCGTGGGCGAAAAAGGATGGACAGACAATTGTATGCTGTACAGATGGCGTACGCCCGGTAGTGTTTTGCGTGGAAGCGTTCGGGGAAAACGATGAATCTGTGGAGTAAAATATAATACGGTATAAAAAGCGCCGCTGTGGAATGTATTTCTGCAGCGGCATTTTCATTTCTCTTCTGCATATATTAAACTGCAGGTTTAAGCTGGAGGATTTATGAAAAGAAAAAAGATATTGCTGATGATTGCAGGATTTTTTTACCTTGTGTTTCTTGTAGACCTGGAAGGTATGATACGGGGGCGAAGCCGCGCTTCGGTTTTATCCGGAGATGTTCTGAAAAGCGAAGAGTTCCGGGAGCAAAAACTGTCCGCTGATCTTTATAAGCAGCTGCACAAAGTTTCCGGTGATACCGAAGACTGGATTCCGTTACTGGCTGCTTCCATGGCAGAAGAAGACTTTTATCCTGAAAAAATTTCCAACAATCAGGAGCTTTACAGAAAATATAAACCGGAGGAATTTCAGCTTCTTGTGAACACTTACCGGGCAGTGTGGGAAGATGTAAAATATTTCCCGGTTGCATCCTCAGAAATTGCTTTTGAAAACACCTGGCTGGCACAGAGAGATTATGGAGGAAAACGAACCCATGAAGGAACAGATCTGTTTGGAAAGGTTACGGAGTCCGGCTATTACCCTGTGATCAGCATGACTGACGGCATTGTGGAACAAAAAGGCTGGCTTCCTCTGGGCGGCTATCGGATCGGTATCCGTTCTCCCCATGGAGGATATTTTTATTATGCGCATCTTTCCGGATATGAGACAGGTATCGAAAAAGGCCAGTCGGTTGCAGCCGGCGATATTCTGGGTTATATGGGAAACACCGGATACGGACCTGAGGGCACCAGAGGAAGGTTCCCGGTACATCTTCATCTGGGAATTTATATCGAGGTTCCCCTTCAGAAAGAGATGAGTGTAAATCCTTACTGGCTTCTGAAGATTTTTGAGAAAAAAATCAGAAACTATACATATTAAATTACATAATCTTTTAAAAGTATGCTATAATAGGCAGGAGTATCAAAGGATACTCCGGTATTTTCCTGCAAGGAGTGATTTATATGGAAATACAGTTATGGAGAAGTATTTTATGCCCCTATCAGCTTGCTGTCAGAGAGCTGACGGTTAAGTTTGAGCATATGATAGAGGAGCATAAAAAAAATGATCTTTACTCGCCTATTGAGCAGGTTCGCGGGCGTGTAAAAAGTGTTACCAGCATTCTGGAAAAAATGCAGCGCAAGCATATCCCCATGGAACGGATGGAAGAGGAAGTGGAGGACATTGCGGGAATCCGCATCATCTGTCAGTTTGAAGAGGATATTGACACAGTGGCAGCTCTGATCCAGAAGCGTAGTGACATGCGGATAAAAAGTGAAAAAAACTATCTGAAGCATATTAAGCAGAGCGGCTACCGCAGCTATCATCTGATTATTTATTATACAGTGGAAACCATTGAGGGACCCAAAACCATTCAGGCGGAAATCCAGATCCGTACTATGGCAATGAACTTCTGGGCAACCATTGAGCATTCTCTTCAGTACAAATATAAGGGGGAAATGCCCATGCATGTTGCAGAACGCCTCAGCAAGGCAGCAGACGCCATTATTGCGCTGGATCAGGAAATGTCTTCTGTGCGAAATGAGATTATGGATGCCCAGAACTCTTCCAGGATGCAGTCCAATCTTGTAAAGGATATTCTTTTAAGCATTGAGAATCTTTACAAGATTTCCAATAAACGCGAGGTGGAAAAGATCCAGGACGAATTTCTGAGAGTATTTCAGACAAAGGATCTTCAGCAGCTTGAACGTTTTCACAGACAGCTTGATATTATCGCAGAGGGCTATCGCGCCCAGTCAGTAGCAAATTAGGAGCAGATACATGCATAAATTTTTACCAGTAACAGCACAGGAAATGAAGGACCGGGGATGGGATCAGGTGGATTTTGTCTATCTGACAGGAGACGCCTATGTAGACCATTCTTCTTTTGGTAGCGCCATTATCAGCAGACTTCTGGAAAGTCATGGATACCGGGTGGGAATCATTCCTCAGCCTGACTGGCGGAAAAAAGAGAGTATCCAGGTGTTCGGAGAACCGCGCCTGGGTTTTCTTGTGACCGCCGGAAATATGGATTCCATGGTGAATCATTACACAGTGTCAAAAAAGCATCGTCAGAAGGATTCGTATTCTCCCGGAGGCAAAATGGGCCTAAGGCCGGACATGCCTACAGTGGTTTACAGCAACCTGATCCGTCAGACCTATAAGCACACGCCGATCATTCTGGGCGGTATCGAGGCAAGCTTAAGACGGCTGGCTCACTATGATTACTGGGAGGACCGGGTAAAAAGAAGTGTGCTTCTTGATTCCGGGGCGGATCTGATCTCTTACGGAATGGGAGAACATTCTATTATTGAAATCGCGGATGCGCTGAACAGCGGCATCCCGGTGGAAGAGATCACCTACATACCGGGAACTGTTTATAAAAGCAAAACCTGTGATACTGCCTACGATCCTGTATTTCTTCCGTCTTTTGAACAGGTCAGGGACAGTAAAACAGCTTATGGGGACAGCTTTGCCATCCAGTACAGAAATACAGATCCCTTTACGGCGAAACCTCTGGTGGAGGATTACGGCACAAGGGGATATGTGATCCAGAATCCGCCGGCCCTTCCTCTTGGCACCCAGGAAATGGATGACGTGTATGATCTTCCCTATATGGGAACCTGGCATCCCATGTACGACAGCCAGGGAGGGATTCCGGCTCTGGATGAGATCCGGTTCAGCCTTACCAGCAACCGGGGATGCTTCGGAGGCTGCAGCTTCTGCGCCCTTACCTTTCACCAGGGAAGGATCCTGCAGACAAGAAGCCATGAATCTATTTTAAAAGAAGCAGAAAAAATGACGGAGGATCCGGCATTTAAAGGATATATCCACGATGTAGGAGGCCCTACGGCAGATTTTCGCCAGCCTTCCTGTCAGAAACAGCTGACAAAGGGCGTATGCCAGAACCGGCAGTGCCTTTTTCCCACGCCCTGCAAAAATCTTACGGCAGATCACAGCGACTATGTGACGCTTCTTGGGAAGCTCCGGAAGATTCCTGGGGTAAAAAAAGTATTTATCCGTTCCGGAGTGCGGTTTGATTATGTAATGGCAGATAAAAATCCTGCGTTTCTTCAGGAACTGGTCCGCCATCACATCAGCGGTCAGCTTCGTGTAGCGCCGGAGCATGTGTCAGATCAGGTACTCTATTATATGGGAAAGCCTTCTCATAAGGTTTATCAGGAGTTTCTGAAAGCCTATGAAAGGGAAAACAGAAAAACAGGACAGAAGCAGTATGCAGTGCCGTATTTTATGTCTTCCCATCCGGGATGTACCATGAAGGAGGCGGTAAAGCTTGCGGAATATGTAAGGGATCTGGGCTTTACCCCGGAGCAGGTGCAGGATTTTTACCCTACGCCGTCCACTCTTTCCACCTGTATGTACTATACGGGAATCCATCCCCTTACAAAGGAAAAGGTGTATGTTCCGAAAAATCCTCATGAAAAAGCTATTCAGAGAGCTCTGATGCAGTATAAAAATCCGGCAAACAGGTCATTGGTGCTGGAGGGACTGAAAATAGCAGACCGAATGGATCTTGTAGGCTTCGGACCGAAATGCCTGATCCGTCCGGAACGGAAAAACAATGACAGGTTGAAGGAAGGCAGAAAGGGAAGTCCGGGGGAGAAGAATCCTGCCGGCGGCAGAAAAGGAAGCTTCGGAGAAAAGGACTTTAGCAGCAACAAAAAAGGAAACCCGCGGGAAGCATCCGCAAAAAATCCTACAAAAAGATCTGTGAAAAAAACAATCCGTAATACTCATAAGAAGAAAAACAGATAGAATAAAGGAGAATCACATGAGCAAAAAAAATGCCGGGAAACATGCCAAAAAGGGTGAATTCGGTTACGTTGCAGCAGAGAAGAAACGAAAATTTCTGATCACGGCAATTCTGTTTGCAGTGCCGCTTCTGATCTTTTTTACGGCAATGATGTATTTTAAAACAAGACTGACTATCTGGACTGTGATCGCTGTTGTGGGCTGTCTTCCTGCCTGCAAAATGCTGGTAAATCTTATTATGCTGTTCCGCTGTCCGTCCATGGATCCGGAAATCTACAGCCAGATCCAGAAGCATTGCAAAAGCCTGGTCATGTCCTATGAAATGTATATGACTTTTTATGAAAAAAGCGCGTTTATTGACGCCTTTGCCATCTGCGGAAATCTGGTGGTGGGGTACAGCAGCGATCCCAAAATAGACGCAGCCTTTATGGAAACAGAAGCTCAGAAGATCCTGAAAGGCAACGGATACCGGGCAAATGTAAAAATATTTAAGGATCTCAAGCCGTTTCTGGATCGTTTGGATTCCATGAACGAGCATAAAGAGTCTCTGGAGGAGGGAATCAAATTCCGGCCGGATGAGCGGTATCCGGAACTTTCCAGAAATGAACTGATCCGCCACACCATTCTGGCGATCTGTCTGTAGGTGACGTATGAAGCAGTTTACAATCAATGGAAACGAGGCGGGGCAGCGTTTTGACAAGTATCTTGCAAAGCTTTTAAGAGAGGCGCCCAAAAGTTTTGTATACAAAATGCTCCGCAAAAAAAATATTACCCTGAACGGAAAAAAGGCAACAGGAAATGAAAAGCTGAACCAGGGGGATGAGATCAGACTTTTTTTCAGTGATGAAACTTACCTGAAGTTCAGCGGAAAAGAGGCTGCGCCTAGGGCAAGCACAGAGCTGTCTGTTGTTTATGAAAACAGGGATATCCTTCTTATCAACAAGCCGGCAGGAATGCTTTCCCAGCCGGATGAAACAAAGGAGCCTTCCCTTGTGGAGTATGTGACGGGCTATCTTTTAGATACCGGTGCTGTGACAGAGGAAGAGCTTGTTACCTTCCGGCCTTCTGTGTGCAACCGTCTGGACAAAAATACCAGCGGTCTTGTGGCAGCAGGAAAAAGTCTGGCAGGGCTTCAGGCTCTCTCAGAGCTGTTCCATGACAGAACCATCCATAAGGATTATCTTTGCATTGTAAAAGGGGTATTAAAGGAACAGACACATATCCGGGGATATTTAAAAAAGGATTCCCGGTGCAACAAGGTCACTGTATATAAAAATAAAGTCCAGGATGCCCAGCCTGTGGAGACTGTATACACGCCTTTTGGCAGCAATGGAAGAACAACACTTCTGAAGGTACGGCTGGTAACAGGAAGAACCCATCAGATCAGGGCTCATCTTGCCTCCGAGGGATATCCGCTTATGGGAGACAGCAAGTACGGAGACAGAGCGTTTAATAAAAAATGCCGGGAGCATTACGGGCTGAAGCATCAGCTTCTTCACGCATTCAGCCTGACTTTCCCCCATCTGGAGGGATGCCTTGGGGAGGTTTCGGAAAAAACCTTCCGCGCAGAGCTGCCGGAGCTTTTTCAGCACATTATAAAAGAAGAACATTTAGAGGAGAGTTATCATGAAAATCTGGAATGAAATCTGGGATTATGTAAAAATGATCATAATCGTAGTGGTTGTGGTACTTTTTGTCAATAATTTTATTCTTATTAATGCAAAAATCCCTTCTGAGTCCATGGAAAATACCATTATGACCGGGGATCGCGTATTTGGATTTCGTCTTGCATATGGACTGAACGTGGATCTTTTCGGAAAGCATATTTCCAAAAAAGTAAAGGATCCGGAGCGTTTTGATATCATTATTTTTAAATATCCGGATGATGAAAGCCAGCTGTTTATCAAGCGTCTGATCGGTCTTCCGGGAGAAACCGTGGAGATCAGAGACGGAAAGGTTTATATTGACGGAGCCCAGGAGCCGCTGGATGACAGCTTTGTGCCTGAGGTGCCTACCGGAGACTACGGCCCCTATAAGGTTCCTGAAAACTCTTACTTTATGCTTGGAGACAACCGGGAAAATTCAAGAGATTCCAGATTCTGGGATAATACCTTTGTCACTTTTGACCAGATTGTGGGAAAGGCAGTGATCCGCTATTTCCCGTCCATCAAAATCCTGAAATAAGGAGAAGATTATGGCATGGGTAAGCAGAGGACTCCGGGGTTCCACCCTGGAGGAGCTTGTCAATCGTACAAATGAACAATATGCAGAAAAAAAACTGGCACTGATACAGAAGATCCCTACTCCCATTACGCCTGTTCGTATGGACAAAGATCATCACCAGATCACTCTGGCGTATTTTGAGCAGCGCAGTACCGTAGATTATATCGGCGCTGTGCAGGGGATCCCTGTGTGCTTTGATGCAAAGGAATGCAGCACCGATACCTTTCCTTTAAGCAACATCCACTCACATCAGGTAGCCTTTATGAAAGCATTTGAAGAGCAGGGAGGAGTGGCATTCTTTTTGCTCTTTTTCAGCAGTGAGAACATTTTTTATTATCTGCCTTTGCGTCAGCTTCTTATATTCTGGGAGCGTATGGAAAAGGGCGGCAGAAAAAGCTTTCGAAGGGAGGAGCTGGAACAGCAGTTTTATCTTCCCAGACAGAGCGGATTTTTTGTTCCTTATCTGGAGGGGCTGAAAACAGATCTGAATTTACGGGATTGACAAGTGATTTTTCTTTGATTATAATTTTGTTGTTTAATATAGTATTATGGTAGCGAGATAAAGTGAAGGCAAGGAGGAAAGGATCATGCAGAGGATTTTTCATACACCGGAAGGCGTCCGGGATATATACGGCAGAGAATGCAGACAAAAGCATGAACTGAAGCAGAGGATCCGAAGTGTATTTCAGAAATATGGCTATGAAGAAATTGAGACGCCTACGTTTGAATATTTTGAAGTGTTTGGCCAGGAGGTGGGAACTGTTCCCTCCAGAGAGCTATATAAGTTTTTTGACAGAGACGGGAATACGCTTGTACTGAGACCGGATTTTACGCCCTCTGTTTCAAGAGCCTGCGCTTCTTATTTTTCCCCGGACAAAGAGCCGGTGACTTTGTTTTATACAGGGCAGACCTTTGTAAACAGCTCCAGTTATCAGGGCAGGCTGAAGGAGATCACTCAGATGGGAGTGGAACGAATCGGAGACGATTCTTCTGAGGCGGACGCAGAGCTTCTGGCAATGACGGTGGAGGCGCTTCTTTCTTCCGGCTTAAGAGAATTTCAGGTCAGTGTGGGACAGGTAGATTATTTTAAATCTCTTTTGAAGGAGGCAGGACTTGAAAAGGAAGCAGAAGAACATCTGAGAGCGCTGATCTCAGAAAAAAATTATTTTGGCGTGGAGGAGTTGGTAGAGGAACAGAAGCTTTCTCCCGGACTTGCAGCAGTATTTCAGGAGCTTCCTCATCTTTTTGGCTCTGTGGAGGTACTGAAAAAAGCCAGAGATCTTACAGATAATCAGTCAGCAGTTCAGGCAGTGGAGCGCCTGGAACGGATCTATGAGCTTATGAAGGTTTACGGATATGAAAAATATATCAGTTTTGATTTTGGTATGGTAAGCAGGATCCAGTATTATACAGGTATTATTTTTCAGGCCTATACCTATGGTACCGGAGAACCGCTGGTAAAGGGCGGACGCTACAATGAGCTTTTGAAGCATTTTGGCACACCTGCCGCTTCTGTGGGTTTTGTGATCATGGCAGACAGCCTCCTTACTGCGCTTTCCAGACAAAAAATAGAGATTCTTTCCCATGAAGATCCCTATGTTCTTACTTACACAGATGAAACACTGGAGGAAGCTGTGGTAAAGGCTCAGCGTTTAAGAAAAGAGGGACGCTTCGTGTCTCTGAGAAAAAAGAAGGAGGGCCTGTAATATGAGATATCTTACCATTGCACTGACAAAGGGCCGTCTTGCTCAGAAAACCCTGGATATTTTTGAAAAGGTGGGAATTACCTGTGAAGAGATCAGGGATAAAAACTCCCGGAAACTGATTTTTGTCAATGAAGAGCTGAAGCTTAAATTTTTTCTGGCAAAAGGCCCGGATGTACCTACATATGTAGAATATGGGGCGGCAGATATCGGCATCACAGGAAAAGACACCATTATGGAGGAAGGGCGTAAGCTTTACGAGGTTATGGATCTGGGATTCGGAGCCTGCCGCATGTGCGTGTGCGGACCGGAAAGCGCAAAGGAGCTTCTCCATACCAACCAGCTGATCCGGGTGGCAACCAAATATCCCAATATTGCCAAGGATTATTTTTATAATAAAAAGCATCAGACAGTTGAGATCATCAAGCTGAACGGCTCTATTGAGCTGGCTCCCATTGTAGGGCTTTCTGAGGTGATCGTGGACATTGTGGAAACCGGAAGCACTTTAAAAGAGAACGGGCTGAAGGTGCTGGAGCAGGTATGTCCTCTGTCAGCCAGAATGATCGTAAATCAGGTCAGCATGAAAATGGAGGATGAAAGGATCCGGAAGCTGATCAGAGAGCTTCGGGACGTGATCAGTCAGTAGTTTATACAGACAGAAAAAGGGGGAACTGATTATGCGTACAGTAACGCTTACAAAAGAGACAACAAAAGATATTCTGGAAAATCTTCTGAAAAGAAGCCCGAATCAGTACGGCAGCTATGAGGCGGCTGTAAAGGAAATTCTTGAAAAGGTAAGGGAAGAGGGAGACCGGGCTCTTTTTGCATACACAAAAAAATTTGACCGGGCGGAGATCACAGAACAGAATGTCCAGGTCACTGAGGAAGAAATCCGGGAAGCCTATGAGGCTGTGGATCCGGATCTTGTGGATGTGATCCGGAAGTCTCTGGTAAATATCAGAAGCTATCACGAAAAACAGAAGCAGAACAGCTGGTTTACTTCCTCGGAGGATGGAACCATGCTGGGTCAGAAGGTAACGCCTCTTGAAAAGGTGGGAGTTTATGTGCCGGGAGGAAAGGCAGTTTATCCCTCTTCCGTGCTTATGAACATTGTTCCTGCCAAAGTCGCAGGTGTGGACAGAATCATTATGACAACCCCTCCGGGACCGGATGGAAAGGTAAACCCTTCTACTCTTGTTGCGGCAAAGGAAGCCGGGGCAGATGAAATCTATAAGGCAGGAGGCGCTCAGGCAGTGGCAGCTCTTGCCTATGGAACTGAGAGTATTCCAAAGGTTGACAAGATTGTAGGGCCGGGAAATATTTTTGTTGCTCTTGCAAAAAAAACAGTTTACGGACATGTGAGTATTGATTCCATTGCAGGCCCAAGCGAGATCCTTGTTCTTGCAGATGACAGTGCAAACCCGCGCTTTGTGGCAGCAGATCTTCTTTCCCAGGCAGAGCATGACGAGCTGGCATCCGCCATTCTGATCACCACAAGCAGAGAGCTGGCAGAAAAGGTCAGCAGTGAGGTGGATGAATTTGTAAAGAAACTTTCCAGAAAGGATATCATTCAGAAATCCCTGGATCAGTTCGGCTACATCCTTCTGGCAGAAACCATGGATCAGGCTGTGGAGGCTGCCAATGCCATTGCTTCTGAGCATATGGAAATCGTTACCAGAAATCCTTTTGAGGTTATGATGAAGGTCAGAAATGCCGGAGCCATTTTTATTGGGGAATACAGCTCAGAGCCTCTGGGAGATTATTTTGCAGGTCCCAACCATGTGCTTCCCACCAATGGAACTGCCAAGTTTTTTTCACCGCTGTCTGTGGATGACTTTATTAAAAAATCAAGTATTGTCTATTATTCCAGAAAAGCGCTGAAAAAGATTCATAAAGACGTGGAGCAGTTTGCAGCCTCTGAACAGCTTACTGCCCATGCCAATTCCATAGCGGTAAGATTTGAGGATGAGGAATAAGGAGGAGCTATGGCACGAGAAGCATCTATTGAACGAAATACAAAGGAAACGGAGATCAAACTGAAGCTGAATCTTGACGGAACCGGATATTCGGACATTATTACCGGCGTGGGATTTTTTGACCATATGCTGGAGGGCTTTACCAGACATGGTTTTTTTGACCTGTGTATTCGCGTTCACGGAGATCTGCAGGTGGACGACCATCATACCATAGAAGATACAGGAATTGTTCTGGGAACTGCCATTAAAGAGGCTGCAGCAGATAAAAAGGGAATACGCAGATTTGGAAGCTGTATTCTTCCCATGGATGAAGTGCTGGTTCTCTGCGCTGTGGATCTGTCCGGACGGGCTTATTATTCTTCAGACGCAGAATTTTCCTGCGAAAAGATCGGAGACATGTCTTCTGAGATGGTGAGAGAATTCTTTTATGCCGTTTCCATAAACAGTGGCATGAACCTTCATTTTAAGGTTCTTACAAACGGAAACAGTCATCATCTTGCAGAGGCTATGTTCAAAAGCTTTGCAAAAGCCCTTGATCAGGCGCTTTCCTGTGACGAGAGAATCACGGATGTGCTTTCTACAAAGGGAAGTTTGTAAACATCTGATAAAAGGAGAAAATCTATGACAAATAAACGATTGATTCCCTGCCTTTATCTGGAATCCGGCAGGGCGGTAACAGGATTCGGCCAGAGAAATCTTTTTGGAGACGGAGACGTAGAAGCTCTGGCAGGCTTTTACAGCGATAATGGCGCAGATGAACTTCTTGTTTTTGACTTTTCTTCCGGGGATGAGGAGCATGAAAAGGCCATTGCCCGGATCCGGGAGATCTGCGCCGTCTCAGAAATACCGGTTATGGCAGCAGGTAATATTAACCGGATGGAAGATGTAAAAAAACTGATCTATGCAGGCTGCGCCAAGGTTGCTCTGAATTTTTCCAAGCAGAGTAATATAGAACTCCTGGAAGAAATGTCCAAACGGTTTGGTCAGGAAAAAATGTATGTATGTATTTCTTCTCCTGAGGAATTTACAGAGAATAAAGAGCTGATCGAAAATTATGCAGGAGGTATCCTGGCTCTGGATGCGGTACAGAACGAGGTGGAAAAGGTTTCGTCCATGCAGGTGATCCTCCACACGGAGGAAAATCATAAAGAGACTCTGATGGAGCTTATGAAGCAAAAGGCTGTGGGCGGTTTAAGCGGAGCCTTTGTAAGCGCTTCTGACACAGATCTTACTGCATTTAAGGAGCTGTGCAGAAAAAACGGGATTCCCGTGAATATTTCTGAAAGCGCGATCTCATGGTCGGAATTTAAGCTGAACAGCGATGGTCTGATTCCGGTAGTGGTCCAGGATTATAAAACAGACGAAGTGCTGATGCTGGCTTATATGAACGAAGAAGCCTTTCAGACCACTCTTGACAGCGGAAAAATGACCTACTGGAGCAGAAGCCGTCAGGAACTGTGGACAAAGGGGCTGACTTCAGGGCATGTACAGTATGTAAAATCCCTTACTCTGGACTGCGATAATGATACGATTCTTGCAAAAGTAGCTCAGGTGGGCGCTGCCTGCCATACAGGAAACAAAACCTGTTTTTTTAAGCCGCTTATGAAAAAGGAATATGACGATACCAATCCTCTCAGGGTCTTTCAGGAGGTATATGATGTGATCCTTGACAGAAAGGAGCATCCAAAGGAAGGCTCTTATACCAATTATCTTTTTGATAAAGGCATTGATAAAATCCTGAAAAAAGTAGGAGAGGAATGCACAGAGATCGTCATTGCCGCCAAGAATCCGGACAAGGATGAAATGAAATACGAAATTTCAGATTTTCTTTATCATGTCATGGTACTGATGGCAGAAAGGGGCGTGACCTGGGAGGAGATCACCAGAGAGCTGGCAAGAAGATAAAGACATAGGAAAGGCCGGGCTTCTGGCCTTTTGTCATGTATAAAGGAGCAAACGTATGAAACAGAAAAAATATTCTCATGTAAGAAAAAGTAACTACCGTCCGCCTAAAAATCATTCCCCGCAAAAACATCCGGAAAAAAGAGTGCGGGAGGAGCGTGAGTATGTAAGGAGCGTATCCCGTTCCAGATCAGCTGCTGACAGAAAAACAGCCTCACGGAAACATGCCTCGTCTTATGGAAGTGTGCCGGAACGCAGAGATCCCCGGAAGCATTCCTCGCCTTCAAGACTGATCTTGTGGAAAAAAACCGGAAAAATAAAAGCAGGTCTTCTGCTGCTGGTAATCTGTATCATAGGATGTTCAGCTATTTTTCTGGTGCGCAGTCTGGGAACCGGGGAAGCCGGAGATCATAAAAAGTCCGTGCAGACTGCAGCCAAAAAGAATGATGCCCAGGATCAGCCCCTTGATATGCAGAAAACAGAAGAGATCGCTTTTGCCCCCCGAAGTACGGAGGCGACCAGACCGGAGAAGCTGATCGAGTACACAGAGCTGGAAGTAGACGGAACTCTGATGGAGAATGTGGATGGCTACGCTGCGGATCAGGAAATTGATTTTGGAATGGGAGACAAGTACACAAAAGCAGATGGGATCGTTACTTTCCGCGGAAATAATTTCCGGGATACGGCTGCGTTTGGAACAGCAGATATAAAAGAAAATACTCTGTCTAAAATCTGGTCAAAGGATACGGGCTCTCTTTCTTCAGGAGATACGGTGTGGACCGGAAGCGGATGGACCGGTCAGCCTCTGATGCAGAAGTGGCCAAAGGAGATCCGGTCCCATATGAATATGTACGACTGGGCGAAAGAAAAAGAAAATCTTGTGGAAGTGATCTACGCCTGCATGGACGGATATGTTTACTTTCTTGATCTGGAAACCGGAAAAGAAACAAGAGACGCTCTGTATCTTGGCTATACCTTCAAAGGTTCCGGAGCGCTGGATCCCAGAGGCTATCCGATCCTCTATGTGGGAGCAGGATACAACAGCGATGAGGGAACTGCCCGGGTCTTTGTGGTGAATCTTCTGGACTGCAGCACCATGTATACCTTTGGGGACAATGATGAATTTTCTCTGAGGGGAAGTCTGAGCTTTTTTGATTCCTCACCTTTAGTGGATACAGAAACAGATACTTTGATCTATCCCGGCGAAAACGGCATTCTTTATCTTATTAAGCTGAATACCCAATACGATCCGGAAGTGGGAAGTCTTTCGATATCTCCGGGAAAAACTGTGAAATGGCATTACTACGGCACCAGATCTTCAGAAGAAACCTTCTGGGTGGGAATGGAAGACAGCGCCGCCATATATAAAAATTATATTTTTATGGCAGATAACGGCGGAAATATGATGTGTCTTGATCTGAATACCATGAAGCTTGTATGGGTTCAGGACATTCTGGATGATTCCAATTCAACGCCGGTGCTTTCTGTAGAGAACGGGCATCTGTATCTTTATGTAAGCACCTCCTTCCGACTGGGATGGAGAAGCTATGATTCTGCCACCATTCCTGTCTGGAAGCTGGATGCGGAAACAGGTGAGATCGTCTGGCAGACGGATTATCAGTGCTATACCGATGACGGCGTTTCCGGCGGTGTCCAGTCCACCATTGCCTCAGGCAAAAATAATCTTTCGGATTATATTTATGTGACTGTATCCAAAACAGAGGACAATGCCTCCGGCGTGCTTCACTGCCTGGACAAAAAAACAGGAGAGCTGGTGTGGGAGCATAAGTCAGGCTATGCCTGGTCCTCCCCGGTGTGCGTGTATGATAAAGAGGGAAACGGCAAAGTTCTCTACTGCAGCAGCGATGGAAATATGTATTTCCTTGACGGCAGGACCGGACAGGTATACGACACTCTTTCTCTCAGCGAAGGTGTGATTGAATCCTCCCCGGCCGTCTATGGAAGCACAGCGGTTGTGGGAACAAGAGACTGCAAGATCTGGGGTGTGGAGCTTCAGTAAAAAGTATATTCTGGTGATTTAAAAGGATGGTTTTCCGGAAAACGGAACGCTGTCCTTTTTTTGAGTTTTTCATCCCTGAGAAATCTTCAGACAAACAGAATAGGAGTTTTATCTGAAAATAAAACATATACAAAAAACATCTGGTAATATATAATGCTATTATAAATTACAGACAAAGAAAAGGACGCATAACAGGAAAAGGATCTGAACGGTAAATGAATCCCTGAAATGCTGTATTTTATTTCTGATATCATGCTGTAGGATATGGATAGCGATTGGAATGTTGATGATTCAGTATATGTAAAAAATGAGAAGGAGACAGGTTTATGGAACTGAAAAAGGTATGGATGTCCCCGGAGACCGGGAAGAAAAGTCAATATGGGCATCGGGCGGTTGGCGGTATTCTTGGAATTGTGTTTCTGATGACAGTGTTGCTTTTTACAGGAACGTTTCTGTCTCTTTCTTTTGGATTGCCTCAGCAAAGTTTTTCTATGATTCTGGTACTTTTTGCCACTGCCCTGAGTATTGCGCTGGCGGTACGTATGGGATATCGGGGAATGCAGGATGCCACAATTTTTTTTCTGACAGAAAATGACCGTTTATGGGTTATGGATGCCCGCGGGCTTTCCAGTCATGGGGATGGATTTCTGGGATTCGCTATCAGCTCCATGGAAACCCAGGCGTTTTTACGCAGGCAGGGGAAACAGCCTTTTCTCCCAAAAGGAGCAGATGAAATCCTGAAGGTATTAAGTATTAAAGAAAACCGCAGTCATTATGCTTTCCGATGCCAGGCATGTCATTCTGACAGACATGTGGTGCGGCGCACATATTTTCTGGTTAAAGGAATTCAGGATGAACAAATGCTGTTACAGGAGCTGGAGCGGAGAAAAACCTGGGAGAATGTGCTGGAGCCGGCTGAGAACAGAAATCCTCTGTATATTCTTCTCAGCGGAGCTGCCTTCATCTTCTGTGTTATCCTGTGTATTCTGAGCCATCCGTCTGTTGCCAGGATGTCCGGTGAGATTTATTTTCCCTGTATGGGAGCTTCTATGGTAACATTTTGTTTTTTGCTTTACTTTATTATCCGCCAGCACCGTGGCGAATAAGCAGGCCTGGTTCTGCAGATACACATTAATTTTACAGGAGATTCTGAAACAATGGATTTTCTGTCGGCTTTGGCGTGACAGACCTATGAGCGGCAGACAGCAGATGAGAATCATTGAGGTGATCTGAAATGAAAAAATGCAGATATTGTGGAAAAGATTTAAGAGGCAGTTATGATTTTTGCTGCAGTGAATGTGAACAGCATTACAGAAAGAGCAGTGAGAAGGATCAACATCAAATCAAATATTTTATTATGGGTATGATCATGGGATTTCTGATTATGTTTTATGGCGTCCTACGGAATCATACTTTCGCAGCAGGCACCGGAATCATACTAATGGGTATGGATGTTGTCATACTACCATTTACAACTCCTGAAACAGTTTCTTTCTTAGGTTATCAAAAATCTAAAATCGCTGGGAGAATCTTAGGAATAATGCTTGTAATAGTAGGGATATGGTTTGAATTTCTTTAATGATAAGCATCAGCCGCATTGTAAAAATAGAGGATACAGAAAAGAAAATTCTTAAAATTACTGCTGAGTTTGTGAAATTCCACAGTTACAGCTTCTTGAAGCATTGCATGGCAAAATCCAAAAGGACTATGAAATTTGAAATAACAAAAGAGAGGAAAAGGACTTGAAAAAAGCAATTATATATATCCATGGAAAAGGCGGGAATCATCGGGAAGCTGAACAATACAGGCAAAACTGTCCGGAGTGCAATATTTACGGGGTGGATTATGAAGATGATTTCCCCTGGGTTGTACGGGAAAAAATCCTGGATGTTTATATCCGGTTAAACAAAAAATATGACTGTATTTATGTGCTGGCAAACAGTATTGGCGCTTATTTTTCCATGCATACCCTGCAAAAAGCTGATATTAAAAAAGCTTTTTTTATATCACCGATCCTTGATATGGAGCGCCTGATTCTGGATATGATGAGGTGAGCGGAGGTATCAGAGGATGAACTGGCTGAAAAAGAAGAGATTCCTACAGATTTTGGAGAAACCCTGTCATGGAAATATCTCTGTTATGTCAGAGCGAATCCTATTTCATGGGAAATACCTACAGAGATTCTGTATGGGGAAAATGATTCTATGACAACACTTCAGACAGTGAAAAAGTTTATGGATTCACATAAGGCACACCTTACGGTTATGAAAGGCGGAGAGCATTGGTTTCATACGAAGGAGCAGCTTGCCTTTCTTAATGACTGGATGAGAAGTGTTATCTGACAGTCTGAGAAAAAGATGATGAAAGTCTGTAGGTTTTCAGTTTGCAAGATAGGAGGAAAAACACTTTATGTTTGGATTTAAAAAGAAAGAGCAGAAACCATTGTGGATCATGGCAAAAGATGTGATGGATCTTATTCTATCAGATTATGAGACGGATATGTCTTTTACCCTGATAGAATTTCATTATCAGGGAGGCGCGTATCTTCTGGGATCCTGCATCATTCCCCCGGATGCAGAAGAACGGAAGGAAAATATATCTTTTGTGTTTCAGGATCAGGCATATCAGACCTTTGAAGAGTTTCAGGAAAATGCCTGTATCGGGGGGATCAAGATTTATGAACTGGAAGAACCTGTTGAGATTGTACGGGCAGGGATCGTTGGCAATGACACAATGCTTAAGACTCCATGGGGTGACACCAGACTGGCCAAAAAGGCTTTGAGATAGTAACATATGGGAGAAAAAATAATGAAAAGCGGCAGAAACAAAGAAAAAATAATAGAGCTTATATCAAACTTTCCTGTGATACCTGGGCACAGAGATTCCGGATGTGGTTTGAAAAAAAGGCTTATGTGGAATCCGATGAAATCGACTGACGGCGTAGAAAGGAAATAATACATATGAAAATTCTCCTGATTGAAGATGATAAAGAAATAAGCAAAATGTTACGCAGCTATCTTATGACCGAAAATTTTGAGGTTGTTTGTGCTTCGGACGGACAAATGGCCTGTGAGGCTTTTGACACAGACACTTACAGTATTGTTCTACTGGATCTGATGATTCCGAAACTTACAGGTATGGATGTGATGAAACACATTCGTAAAAAGAGTACGGTTCCGATCATCATTATATCAGCAAAAGATTCAGATTCAGACAAAACCCTGGGGCTTGGCCTTGGAGCCGATGACTATATTACAAAACCATTTTCTGTAACAGAAGTTATGGCGCGCATTAAGGCAAATATACGGAGGAGTACCGAATATACTGTCATACAGCCGGAGCATACGAAATTTGTATGGGGAAAACTGACTATGGATCTGGAAAATCACACCGTTACAAAATCAGGGAAGATTGTTGAGCTGACTGCAAAAGAATTTGACATTTTACGACTGCTGCTGGAACATCCTCAAAAGGTTTACACAAAGGCTCAACTTTATTCCATGGTCTGGAATGATGCCTATATGGGGGATGAAAATGCTGTCAATGTCCATATTAGCCGTTTGCGAAATAAGATAGAGGATGATCCCCGGAAACCACAGACTGTTGTAACTGTATGGGGAATTGGCTATAAGCTGGGGGCGTCGGTATGAGCGATGAGATAATGATATTCTGCCTGACTGTCTGTATTATATTTCTGGCCGGCATTGTCATATATCAGCAGTTTGCATTTCATACCGGAACCAAAGCAAAACTCCGTGAGATCAGCTGTAAATTAAAACAAATACTTGACAGCAACAGTGACGAAAAGGTGATGATATTTACTGACAATAAGGTATTAGTTGAACTTGCGGAACAAATCAACCGGATGTTGGAAAATCGGCAAAAAATAAAGGTAGAGTACCGGCGGTCTGAAATGGCGTCCAAAAGGATGCTTTCCAATATTTCTCACGATATTAAAACTCCCATGACAGTGATTCTTGGATATTTGGAAATCATGCGCCTGAACGGTATTCAAAGCAATGAAATGATGCAAAAGATAGAAAATACCGCACATCATGTCATGGAACTGATCACTCAGTTTTTTACTCTTGCAAAATTAGAGGCCGGGGATATGGATCTGACATTGGAAAAAGTGAATGTAAATGAAGCCTGCCGGGAAAATATTCTGGATTTTTATGAACTGCTTTCACAAAAAGAGTTTCAGGTGGAAATAGACATACCTGAGCAGACATTCTATACAAATACGAATAAAGACGCGCTGCAAAGAATGATGTACAATTTAATTTCCAATGCAATCCGGTACGGCAGAGAGGGAAAATATCTGGGTGTTTTTTTGCGGGCTGATCAGGCACATATTTATATAGACATTGCAGACAGGGGGCCCGGGATTGAAAAGGAATTTGCAGAGTCTGTGTTTGACCGTCTGTTTACAATGGAGGATTCCAGAAACAGCTCCATGCAGGGGAATGGATTGGGACTGACAATTGCCAAAAATCTTGCCCTGCAGCTAGGCGGCGACATCACTTTCGTAAGTCAGCCATATCAGAGAACAGTATTTACCATCACATTAAAGAAAATGGCCTGTTAAAAATACGGGCCATTTTTTCAGGAAAGAAATTCGTAAGATTTATTCAAGAGTTTTGAAAACTGAACAATCTATAATGTTAATGGAAAGGAGGGCTGGACAATGCCATTTATTTTACAAACAAACAGGCTTTCTAAAAAGATCGGCAGCAAAATGCTGGTCACAGATGTTGATATTCATATTCGTAAAGGGGAAATCTACGGATTTCTTGGCCCGAACGGAGCAGGAAAAACTACGGTAATGAAAATGATTACAAACCTTTGGAAACCTGCCAGCGGTACGATTGAGTTGTTCGGGGAAAGGCTGACACCAAAATCTTATGATGTTTTAAAAAGAATGGGGAGTATCATTGAGTTTCCTGTCTTTTACGATCACATGACCGGCCGGGAGAATTTGCAGCTTCATTGTGAGTATATGGGATATTACAATACCGGCAGTGTTGAAAATGCTATGCAAATGCTGAATCTGACTGATGCAGCAGATCAGCCGGTCAGAAATTATTCCCTTGGTATGAAGGAACGCCTTGGAATTGCAAGAGCTGTTATGTGTAAACCGGAGCTTCTTATCCTGGATGAGCCAACAAACGGACTTGACCCGGCAGGCATGAAACAAATTCGCGATCTGCTGAAAATGCTGAGTTCGGAATACGGCATTACAATTATGATTTCAAGTCACATACTGTCCGAAGTGGAAAGTATTGCGGATACTGTTGGAATTATTCATCATGGCAGAATGATGAAAGAAATCTGTATGCAGGATATTGAGGAAACGAACCTTAATTATGTGGAGATTTCTGTTACAGATGAAAAAAAAGCCGCTTATGTTTTGGCTGAAATGTTGAAACTGCATAATTTTAAAGTGTTTGACAACGGAAAAATCCGAATTTATGATCACTCAGTATCTACGCAGCAGTTGACAAAAACATTGGCGCTGAACGATGTGGAGGTTATGGGTATCGGAAAGAAAGCAGAAACGTTGGAGGATTACTTTTTGAAATTGACCGGGGAGGGAAATGATCATGTTTAAACTTATCAGGCTGGAATGGAAAAAGAATAATGTGGGAAAGTATATTCGCAATGCAGTGATCATGGCAGCTCTGATCTGTCTGTTTATTTTTGCTCTCTGTTATCTGGGAATTGCCAATGACCCTGAAACGGGTGTTCCTGATGCGGCGCCGGGAAACAGTGCGGTTTCTCCATCAATCGAGCTGTTTACAAGCATGGCTTTTCTGATATTTACCGGGGTCATGCTGTCCGCCTACATTGTAAACGCCTACAAAAATAAAACTATGAATCTTATGTTTTTGTATCCTATTAAACGGCAGAAAATTCTTATTTCTCAAATGCTTGCGGTGTGGATTTTTAATTTTGTGGCACTGGTGCTGACGAAGCTGTTCATTTATGGCTGTATTTTGTTTGGATCGCAATTCATGGTTTCTTCGTTTCCGCTAGATTATAACATGGCAGGAACAGAGTTTTATATTCAGCTGCTTTTAAAAGCCGCGGTGGTTATTACCATGAGTTTTATCTCTTTGTTTATCGGTATGGTCATGAAGTCCTCAAAAGCCACAATTGTAGCTTCTTTTTTGCTGATCTTTTTGACACAGGCCAATATCGGCGACTTTTCGTTTGCGGATAATGCCATTCTGCCTGTTGGGCTTATGGTACTCTCTTTGCTTTTTGCATTCCTGTCGGTTTATCATGTGGAGACCAGGGATTTAAACTGAAAGCAGTAATTATAATGTCATATAAGGCTGATAAAAGATGTTAAAATATCTTTTGTTTTAGACTACTACAAAATTCCCGAAAAAATATAAAAATTATCTTGACAGACAGAAACAGCAATGTTATACTGTGAAAAAATTTAATATATTAAACCGTTGAAGCGGAGATAACGTCAATGATGCCTTTACAGAGAGTCCGGGAAGCTGAGAGCCGGATGAGAAACAAATTGTCAAATGGACCGCTGAGGGTGCAGTCAAATGGGGAAATTCCCAGAGTATTCTGCAACGTGTGGGCATACGTCAGTTGCCGGGGATATGCTGGTATCCTGCTAAGTGCACAGGTCATTCTGTGAATTCAAGGTGGCACCGCGGATAGTGTCGTACTTTTACTGATGTACGTAATTCGTCCTTGACAGAGATTTATTTCTGTCAGGGGCGTTTTTATTTTCCGGAATATCAGATAAATCCCGGACTGCTCTGGGCAGATTGCAGCGCTGAAAACATAATGAATTTTTAAAGTGGAGGTACAGATCATGAATATTTTACCGACTTTGGCAGATGTAAGGAAAATTGCTTCAGATGGAGCATACAAGGTAATACCGGTCAGCTGTGAGATTCTATCTGATTTTATAACGCCTGTGGAAGCAATAAAAATTTTGAAAAATGTATCTATGCATTGTTATATGCTGGAATCTGCGCGGGAAAATGAAAACTGGGGGCGGTACACATTTTTAGGTTTTGATCCAAAGCTGGAAATAACCTGCGCCCATGGGGAAATGAAAATCGGAGATATAAAACTGAAAACGGAACATCCCTCCGATTATCTCAGAAAAATTCTTGCAGAGTATAAAAGCCCCGGATTTGAATACCTTCCAGCCTTTACGGGAGGTCTTGTCGGATATTTTTCCTACGACTATATGGGATACTGTGAACCGACAGCAAAATGTACTGTGGAAGACACTGAAAATTTTCAGGATATGGATTTGATGCTGTTTGATAAAGTAATAGCATTTGATCATGTCAGACAAAAAATTATTCTTATTGTCAATATGTCTCTTCGGGATGTGGAGACCGGATATCACAAAGCAGTTATGGAGCTGAGGCAGCTTGCCGATCTGCTCAGAAATGGCAAAAAGACAAGGGAAACAGGTGGAAAGCTGCAGGGTGAAGTTACTGAACTGTTCAGTAAAGAACAGTTCTGCACTATGACAGAACGGGCAAAGGAACACATCCATGAAGGAAATATTTTTCAGATTGTATTGTCAAACCGTTTATCTGTTCCTTTTGAAGGAAGCCTTCTGAATACGTATCGTATTCTCAGAACAATCAATCCTTCTCCGTATATGTTCTATTTTTCCGGAACAGATGTTGAAGTTGCAGGAGCTTCTCCGGAAACACTTGTAAAACTGGAAAATGGCACACTATATACCTTTCCTCTTGCAGGAACCCGTCCAAGAGGAAAAAACGGGGAGGAAGACAAAGCTCTGGAAAAAGAATTACTGGCAGATGAAAAAGAACTGGCAGAACATAATATGCTGGTGGATCTCGGAAGAAATGATCTTGGGAAAATCAGTCAGTTTGGTACTGTAAAGGTAGAAAAACTTCATTCCATAGAAAGATTCTCTCATGTTATGCATATCGGTTCTACCGTAAGTGGAAAAATCAGGGCAGAATGTGATGCTCTGGATGCCATTGAGGCAGTATTACCGGCCGGGACGCTGTCTGGTGCGCCAAAGATCAGGGCCTGCCAGATTATTGGACAGCTGGAAAATAATAGACGGGGAATTTACGGAGGCGCTGTTGGTTATATTGATTTTACCGGGAATATGGATACCTGCATAGCCATCCGTATTGTTTATAAGAAAAACGGAAAAGTGTTTGTTCGCAGCGGAGCAGGGATTGTGGCAGATTCTATACCTGAAAAAGAGTACGAAGAATGTTTGAATAAGGCAAAAGCTTCTCTGAAAGCTCTGCAGCTTGCACAGGAGGTGAAGGCATGATATTGATTATTGATAATTATGACAGTTTTTCTTACAACCTCTATCAGATGATTGGCGAAACAGGAACAGATCTGAAAGTGATCCGTAATGATGAAATGACGGTAGAGGAAATCAGGCAACTTATGCCGGAGTGTATAATTCTGTCACCTGGTCCCGGCAGACCGGAAGATGCAGGCGTTCTTATAGATGTTATAAAAACAATGGGAAAGAGAACCCCGATTCTTGGCGTATGCCTTGGACATCAGGCAATATGTGCGGCATATGGTTCAAAAATAACGTATGCAAAAGAGCAGATGCACGGGAAGCAGTCGAATGTAACTTTTGACCTGGATTGCCCGTTATTTACAGGCTGTCCCCGGACTGCTCCCGTTGCCCGGTATCATTCTCTTATAGCAGATAAGGATACGCTTGCTCATTGTCTGAAAATTACTGCCCTTACAGAAAAGGGAGAAGTAATGGCTGTTCAGCATAAAGAATATCCGGTTTATGGAGTACAATTTCATCCGGAATCTATTATGACACCCAATGGAAAGCAAATACTTGGAAATTTTATAAAGGAGGCCTGTTTATGATTAAAGAATCTATTGTGAAGCTTGTAAATAAAGAGGATCTTACATATGACGAGGCTTATGCTGTTATGAATGAGATCATGAGCGGTCAGACAACCGCTACGCAGAATGCGGCCTTTCTTGCAGCTTTGTCAACAAAAAGTACAAGAGCGGAAACGATTGATGAAATTGCCGGATGTGCGGCGGCAATGAGAGCGCGTGCTACACAGGTGGAAACCGGAATGGATATTTTTGAAATCGTAGGAACCGGCGGCGATAATGCACACAGCTTTAATATATCTACAACATCAGCGCTGGTTGCCGCTGCCGGAGGTATGAAGGTTGCCAAACACGGAAATCGTGCGGCATCCTCACAATGCGGTACAGCAGACTGCCTGGAGGCTCTTGGCGTCAATATCCGTCAGAGTCCGAAAAGATGTCTGGAACTGCTGAACGAGGTGGGAATGTGTTTTTTCTTTGCACAGGAATACCATACCTCAATGAAATATGTGGGTGCAATACGTAAAGAACTGGGGTTCCGTACGGTATTTAATATTCTCGGACCACTTACGAATCCGGGAACGCCCTCCCTGCAGCTTCTTGGCGTATATGACGAGTATCTTGTAGAGCCATTGGCGCAGGTACTGATCAGCCTTGGAATCCGGCGTGGCATGGTGGTATATGGGCAGGACAGGCTGGATGAAATTTCCATGAGCGCTCCCACAACCGTGTGTGAGATTCGGGACGGATGGTTCCGGACTTCTGTGATCACGCCGGAGGAATTTGGTTTTACCCGTTGTACGAAAGAAGATATGAAAGGTGGTACACCAGAAGAAAACGCAGAAATTACACTTTCTGTTTTAAATGGAGAAAAGGGAGCAAAAAGAGACGCCGTATTATTGAATGCCGGCGCGGCACTTTATATCGGCGGAAAAGCGGAGAGCATAAAAGAAGGTATTATACTGGCTGCAGAAATAATCGACTCAGGGAAAGCATTAACTACATTACGCCGGCTGATTGAAGTCAGTAACCGTACGGAGGTATGTATATGACAATCTTAGAACAACTTGCGGATTATGCCAGAGAGCGTACAGAACAGGGAAAAAGGAAACGATCGCTGGAAGAACTGAAGAAGCAGGCACTCTCATTGCCAGATAAAAAATTTGAATTTGAAAATGCAATAAAAAGGCCGGGTCTTTCTTTTATTTGCGAGTGTAAAAAAGCTTCCCCTTCCAGAGGAATTATCGTTCACGACTTTCCGTACGTTCAGATTGCAAAAGAATACGAGGCGGCTGGTGCAGAATGTATCTCGGTGCTTACGGAACCGAAATGGTTTCTTGGAAGCAATGAATACCTGAAAAGGATTGCCGGCGCAGTTTCAGTTCCATGTCTGCGGAAGGATTTTACAGTGGATGAATACATGATCTATGAGGCAAGAGTGCTGGGGGCATCGGCAGTGCTTTTAATCTGTTCCATATTAAGTGAGAGACAGATTAATGAGTATATCAGCATATGTGATGAGATGGGGCTTTCTGCCTTGGTGGAGGCTCATGACGAACGGGAAGTGACAATGGCAGTACAGGCGGGGGCGCGTCTTATCGGGATCAATAATCGTAATCTGAAAGATTTTACTGTGGATACACACAATAGCTTCCGGTTCCGGGAGATGATTCCCGGAGATATTCTGTTTGTTTCGGAAAGTGGTATATCTACCGGTCATGATGTAAAAAAATTGCGGGAAATTGGCGCAGATGCCGTGCTGATCGGAGAAACTCTGATGAGAGCAGAGCATAAAGGAGCAAAACTTGCCGGGTTAAGAGGGGTTATATGACAAAAATAAAACTTTGCGGATTGTCTCGTCTGTGTGATATCGAGGCAGTAAATGAACTAAGACCGGAATATGTAGGGTTTGTGTTTGTAAATACAAGTAAAAGATATATTTCTCAGGAAAAAGCAAAAGAATTAAAAAAGCGGTTGGCCCCGGAGATTAAAACAGTTGGAGTTTTTGCAGATAAACATCCTGAACAGATTGCAGAGATCTGCAGAAAAGGGATCGTAGATATGGTTCAGCTTCATGGCGGGGAGGATGAGGCGTATATCAGACGATTAAAGGCTCTTATGGCACAGCCGGTTATCAGGGCTTTCTGTATAAGAACAGCCAAAGATGCTGATAAAGCGGAAAAGTGTCCTGCAGACTATATCTTGTTAGATTCCGGAGCCGGATCGGGAACGACCTTTGACTGGAAGCTGGTACAGAATGTAGAGAGACCGTATTTTCTTGCCGGAGGGCTTCATATCGGAAATATAAAAAAGGCAGTGGAGCAATTAAATCCATATGGGGTAGATGTCAGTTCCGGCGTTGAAACAGATGGATGGAAAGACAAAAGAAAAATGCAGGCATTGATTGCAGCAGTCAGAAAGAAAGAGGGATGAAAGATCATGACAAATAAAAAAGGCCGTTTTGGTATTCACGGCGGACAGTATATACCGGAAACATTGATGAATGCAGTGACTGAACTGGAAGAGGCGTATGACTATTATAAAAACGATCCGAAATTTAATCAGGAGCTTACAGAGCTTCTTAACGAATATGCCGGAAGACCGTCCAGACTGTATTATGCAGAAAAGATGACCAGAGATTTGGGTGGGGCAAAAATATATCTGAAACGTGAAGATCTTAATCATACAGGTGCCCATAAAATCAATAACGTACTGGGGCAGGCTCTGCTTGCAAAAAAAATGGGAAAGACGAGACTGATCGCTGAAACAGGAGCAGGTCAGCATGGAGTTGCAACAGCAACAGCAGCAGCTCTTATGGGAATGGAATGTGAGGTGTTTATGGGTGAAGAAGATACGATCCGTCAGGCGCTTAATGTGTATCGGATGCGATTGCTGGGAGCAGAGGTAATTCCGGTAAAAACAGGTACTGCAACGTTAAAGGATGCTGTTTCAGAGGCCATGCGTGAATGGACTTCACGTATGTCAGACACTCATTACTGTCTTGGATCCGTTATGGGGCCTCATCCGTTTCCGGTGATTGTTCGTGATTTTCAGTCAGTGATTTCCAGGGAGATCAAAGAGCAGATGATTCAGAAAGAAGGAAAACTGCCGGATGCGGTGGTAGCCTGCGTGGGGGGAGGTTCCAATGCAATCGGAAGTTTTTATCATTTTATTGAAGATAAACAGGTACGTCTGATTGGCTGTGAAGCCGCAGGAAGAGGAATTGATACTGCGGAAACAGCGGCTACGATCGCAACCGGAAAACCCGGGATTTTTCACGGAATGAAATCCTATTTCTGTCAGGATCAATACGGACAGATTGCTCCTGTTTACTCTATTTCTGCCGGACTTGATTATCCAGGAGTAGGACCGGAGCATTCTTATCTGCATGATATCGGGAGAGCTGAATATGTGCCGGTAACAGATGAGGAGGCAGTAGGCGCATTTGAATATCTTGCCAGGACAGAAGGAATTATTCCTGCAATCGAATCCGCACATGCAGTTGCTCACGGAATGAAAATTGCACCTGCAATGGAAACAGATAAAATTGTTGTGATTACCATTTCCGGCAGAGGCGACAAGGACTGCGCATCGATTGCCCGTTACAGAGGAGAGAATATTTATGAGTAAAATAAGTAAAGTATTTGAAAAAGGAAAGGTGTTTATTCCGTTTGTTACATGTGGTGATCCGGATCTGGAAACAACGGCAGAAGTTGTGCGTGCTGCTGTTGAAAACGGAGCAGATCTGGTTGAACTTGGAATTCCGTTTTCTGATCCCACTGCAGAAGGACCTGTTATTCAGGGAGCCAACTTAAGAGCATTAAATGCCGGAATCACTACAGACAAAATTTTTACATTTGTAAAAGAACTGCGAAAAGATGTAAAAGTACCATTGGTGTTTATGACCTATGCGAATGTCGTATTTTCATATGGTGTGGAAAGATTTGTATCTGAATGCCGGGAGTCTGAAATCGACGGACTGATCCTTCCGGATCTTCCCTTTGAGGAAAAAGAAGAATTTCATCCACTGTGTAAACAATATGGCATAGAATTGATTTCCATGGTGGCCCCTACTTCTGAAAAACGTATTGCCATGATTGCCAGAGAGGCAGAGGGCTTTATTTATATTGTGTCCAGTCTTGGCGTAACAGGAATGAGGCAGGAGATTAAGACAGATCTGGCTTCTATAGTCAAGGCTGTTCGTGAGAATACGAAAATTCCCTGTGCTGTTGGATTTGGCATCTCTACACCGCAGCAGGCAAAGAAAATGGCAGAGTATGCAGATGGCGTAATTGTAGGCTCTGCAATTATAAAGCTTTTAGAACAGTATGGGGAAAATGCTCCACAGCATATTGGCGCTTATGTCAGAGAAATAAAAAGCGCCCTTTAAAAACACAGAGAACACATGGTTTTTGTCCGGCAACTGGGAGGATGGTCAATTCAGTGATGAAGGATAGGGGTTTCCATTCTTGCCTGATTATTTGTGACGGGCATTTCTTCTTTATCTGCGCCCTATCATCAATGGAACCGGAAACTACTAGGTGGAAGTTTGTGAAACAGAATACAGAGAACCGCCGGCAAAGGCGGTTTTCTTCTTTTAAAACAGCGGGGGAACATAATATAGAAAAACTGTTAAAACTATTTTGCGATTGTACCGATAGAATAAACCCTCTGGATATTTGCATCTGTCCAAAAGATTTGCTTGAACTCTCTTTATAATAAGGATATAATATTTTGGGTTTATGTGCCATTCCATCATCTGTTCTTCTGTTTCATAGCAAAAAGTATCAGATAGGTCAAAAGAGTTTCAGGTAGTTCAGAAAATGGAAGAACGCTGTAGATAATAATGCATAAAAATCCATGCTGTATGCTGTCAGATACTATAAGTTACAGGATGTATAATTATACATTGTGTTATGTAATGGAAAAAAGTAAACTACGAAAAAAAGAGTGACGTATTTTGTTGGCATTACACAAAAACGAAAGGAGATATATGAGAAAACTTGCATTAGATGATGAAATTTTAATGAGCATTGACAAGGCCGCCCGCTATATCGGAGGTGAGGTCAACTCAGTGATGAAGGATAAGGGTAAGGTGGACCTGAGATTCTGCATGGCGTTCCCAGATGTTTATGAGATCGGCATGTCCAATCTTGGAATGGCCATCCTTTATGATATGTTTAATAAAAGAGAGGACGTATGGTGTGAGCGTCTGTTTTCCCCGTGGACGGATCTGGATAAGATCATGCGGGAGAAGAAGATACCTCTTTTTGCTCTGGAATCCCAGGAACCGGTGCGTGACTTTGATTTTCTGGGCATTACTCTGGGCTATGAAATGTGTTACACCAATGTTCTGCAGCTTCTGGATCTTTCTCAGATTCCGTTTCTGGCCAAAGAACGCGGGGAGGAATTTCCTCTTGTGATCGGAGGAGGCGCCTGCGCCTATAATCCGGAGCCGCTGGCAGAGTTCTTTGATCTTTTCTATATCGGAGAGGGAGAAACTGCCTATGATGCGCTTTTTGATGCTTATATTGCAAACAAAAAGGCAGGGGGAACAAAAAAAGATTTTCTTTTAAAGGCAGCGCAGATTCCGGGAATTTATGTGCCTGCTTTTTATGATGTAACCTATCAGGAGGACGGCACCATTGCGTCCTTTACGCCAAATCAGCCGGAAGCTCCTTCTAAGGTAGAAAAGCAGCTGGTTATGGATATGGACAGGGACTATAATTTTCTGGAAGCGCCTGTGGTTCCTTTTATTAAAGCAACCCAGGACCGTGTGACTCTGGAGATTCAGAGAGGCTGCATCCGGGGCTGTCGTTTCTGCCAGGCCGGGATGATATACCGTCCTACAAGGGAAAGGGATATTGAGGATCTGAAGGAAGCTGCCCGGATCATGTTAAAAAATACCGGACATGAGGAAATTTCTTTAAGCTCCTTAAGCTCCAGTGATTACAGTGAACTGAAGGAACTTGTAAACTTTCTGATCGATGAGTTCCGGGATAAGGCAGTAAATATTTCCCTTCCGTCTCTGCGTATTGACGCCTTTGCGCTGGACGTTATGAGCAAGGTACAGGATGTAAAGAAAAGCAGCCTTACCTTTGCGCCGGAGGCCGGTTCTCAGCGCCTCCGCAATGTGATCAACAAGGGACTTACAGAGGAAGATATCCTTCACGGAGCCGGACAGGCCTTTGAAGGTGGATGGAACCGTGTAAAGCTCTACTTTATGCTGGGACTTCCCACAGAAACCGAAGAGGATATGAAGGGGATCGCCCACCTTGCGGAAAAAATTGCAGAACGTTACTATGAGATTCCAAAGGATAAGCGAAACGGTAAAGTGCAGATCAATGTGAGCACCTCCTTCTTTGTGCCAAAGCCCTTTACACCGTTCCAGTGGGCGCCTATGTTCAGGGAAGAGGAATTTATTGAAAAAGCAAAAATCGTAAAAAATGAAATCCGTTCTCAGTTAAATCAGCGCAGCATCAGGTACAGCTGGCATGAACCGGATGTTACGGTTCTTGAAGGTTTCCTGGCAAGAGGCGACAGAAGAAGCTCCAAAGTAATCCTGAAAGCCTATGAAAAAGGAGCTCTCTATGATGCCTGGTCTGAAAGCTTCCGATATGACATCTGGAAGGAAGCTTTTGCAGAAACCGGCGTTGACATGGAGTTTTATACTCTTCGTGAACGGGACACAGATGAGATCCTTCCCTGGGATTTTATTGACGCAGGCGTAAGCAAAGAATTTCTGATCCGCGAATGGAAACAGGCAAAGGCGGAGACAGTGACCCCTAACTGCCGTCAGAGATGTTCCGGCTGCGGGGCGAAAAGATATGGAGGAGGTGTGTGCCATGAAGGTCAGAATTAAATTTACAAAAACAGGAGCAATGAAGTTTGTGGGCCATCTGGATACCATGCGCTACTTCCAGAAAGCCATCCGCAGAGCAGAGCTTCCGGTGGCATTTTCCGGAGGCTACAGTCCTCATATGATCATGTCCTTTGCAGCTCCTCTTGGCGTGGGAACCACAAGTCTGGGAGAATACTTTGATATGGAGCTTACGGAAAAAGTTCCTACAGCAGAAATTGAAGATCGTCTCAATGCAGTTATGGTGGAGGGCGTTACAATCAGCTCAGCAAGACAGGTAGAGGACGGCAAGGCAAGCACTGCTATGGCTCTTGTGGCTGCCGCAGATTATTTTGTTGCTTTCCGGCCGGGAAAAGAACCCTGCGGGAACTGGCAGGAGAAGCTGGCGGATTTTCTTGCACAGAAGGAGATCACAGTAACCAAAAAGACAAAGCGCAGCGAAAAAACTGTGGACATCCGTCCGTTAATTTATCAGATGGAGGCCTGTGACAGCGGCGTATTTATGCAGCTGGCTTCTGCAAGCTCCAATTACACCAAGCCGGAGCTTGTAATGGATACCTTTGTGCGCTGGCTGGATCAAGAACCGCAGGAGTTTGCCTATATGATTGAACGGAGAGAGGTTTACGCGGATGCAGGCGAGGATAAAAATCCCCGTTTCCTTCCGTTGGAAGCCCTGGGAGAAAAAGTTGAGTAAGCTGATCATCACAGAACTGAAGCTTTGGGGCTGCTCCTCTATTGTGTGCGCTGTCGCAGAAAATCAGAAGATCATGGAGCTGCGGCTTGAAGCAGCAGGGAAAAAAAGTATTCTGAATAACATTTATGTGGGACAGATTGAAAAGATCGCCCAGAATATCCAGGCGGCTTTTGTGCGCTTTGGGGACGGACTTACCGGATATCTGCCCCTTGTTCCGCCGGAACAGGTGATTTTTACTGCCGGAAGGAAAGGAACTGCCCCGTTAAGGGCAGGAGACGAGCTTCTGGTTCAGGTAAGCAGGGACGCTATGAAGGGAAAGCTTCCTGCTCTTACCACAAACCTGAACTTTCCGGGAAAATACCTGGTGCTTACAACAGGAAACCGGAAGCTTGGCTTTTCCGGAAAGCTTACAAAGGAAGAAAGCAGCCTTCTGAATAAATGGCTGGAACCGGAAAGGGAGCTTAAGGACAGAGGCTATGGACTGATCGCCCGCACCAATGCAGCAGAGGCTTCCAAAGAGGAATTTCTCCATGAGCTTTTCTGCCTGAAAAAAACTTACGAAAAGGTGGCGGTCAACGGGCAGAACCGTACCTGCTTCAGCCTTCTCTATGAGGCGGAACCTTTTTATGTGGCAGCAGTCCGTGATGTGTACAGCCGAAATCTGGAGGAAATTATTACGGACATTCCGGAAATTCATGAGAAACTGCAGAAATATCTGGAGGATTTTATACCGGATGAGCTTGAGAAGCTGAGTTTTTATGAGGATAAGCTTCTGCCTGTTTATAAGCTGTACCGGCTGGAACATGCTCTGGAAGAGGTGCAGCAGGAAAAAATATGGCTGAAAAGCGGCGGTTTTCTTGTGATCCAGCAGACTGAGGCCTTTGTTTCCATTGACGTAAACAGCGGCAAATATACGGGAAAGAAAAAGGCAGAGGAAACCTACCGGAAGATCAATCTTGAAGCTTCTGAGGAAATTGCCCGCCAGATACGGCTTCGCAATCTTTCCGGGATCATCCTGATTGATTTTATTAATATGCAGAATCCGGATCATCAGGACGAACTGTTCCATGTGCTTCAGAAATATCTTCGAAAAGATCCTGTAAAGGCCAGGGCAGTGGATATTACGCCTCTGCATATTCTGGAAATGACCCGAAAAAAGGTAAGAAAGCCTGTGAGGGAAGAAATTTTAGAGATACGGAAGCAGAACGAAGAAAAATAAATTTGCTGTAAAAACAGGAGAGAAGGCAGACAGAGGTTCTGAGGAGGGGGAAAGAATTATGCATTCAGGCCATGCTTTAAAAAAACTGGCCCGGGAGCTGGGACTGGAGATCCGTGACGGCATTGCCTGCGGTATCTGCAAAGGATACGCAGTCAGTATGTGGGAGGGTTTTAATCACAAAACCTTTTGTATTTCTGCAAAGTTGGATGATGAGCTATGTAAAGAGCTGGAAAAGGATCTGGAAAAAGCAGATTACAGAAGCGACCGGCTGAAGGATGGTACCCATGCGGAACTTATATATCTGATTGCATCTTTCAGAAAAGGTCCGGGTACTATGCGCCAGTTTCGGAATCATCTAAAACGAGTAATTCATATTTTAGATCAATATAAGCTTCCTGACGCAGATATCTGTCCAAAATGCGGACTTCCCATGTATGGACAGGGTGTCTGGTCCTTTATAGAAGACGGGCTTACTCAGGTATGCGTTTATACACATGAACATTGTGCTCTTGCTTTGGAACAGGAAATAAAAAAAGAACTGGACGAGTTTGAAGAGGAATTAAAAGTAAAGAGAGTTGCTGAAGAACAGGAACCGGCGCAGAAGTACATTGGTCAGAAGTATATCGAGCCAGAAGAGCCGTGGGGCGGAGAAAGATATTTTCCCGGGTGGCTGGGAGCACTGGGCGGTTGTATTTTGGGAGCTGTTATCCTGGCAGCTGCATTTGCGATAAATGCTCTCTTTGGGCTGCTGGCAATTTTTTTTGCAGGCCGTCTGATAAAAAAAGGATATGATATATCAAAAGATGTTCCCGGAAAGAAAAGAGCCTTCCTTGTAGTTGTCATGACGATGCTTTGTGTTTTGATCGGAATGGTTTTTGGTTCTGTTTTGGGACAGGGAGTGGTAATGAATCAGTTTTATATGGTTCCCCAGGGACTTTCCTTTGCGGAAAGATGCCGCTTATATATAGATTCAGGAATAAATATGATCATGCTGAATAAAAAGGACTTTTTTATTGAATTGATTAGAAACTGGGTTTTTTCAATATTTATAACATCAGATGTTGCTAAGGACTTTTTTATAAACAGTAAAACAGAACTCCGCCGCAGACGCCTTCAGAAAAGGAAATAAGCTTATTGCCTAAAAAATTAAAAAAATTTCATTACATATCTTGACGAATGAAAACAACCGTGCTATCATACAAAGGATGCCGCACAAAGAGGTTGAAGCGGCGGGTTTTATGCCTGCCCACCATATTTGGCGAGTAAATTTTACAGGAGGTGCCACAGATGTACGCAATTATTGCAACAGGTGGTAAACAGTACAAAGTTGCCGAGGGCGACGTAATCAGAGTTGAAAAACTCGGTGTTGAAGCTGGTGAAACCGTAACTTTCGATAACGTGATCGCAGTCAGCAATGACGGATTAAAAGTTGGAGAAGACGTAAAAGATGCCAGTGTTACCGCTTCTGTAGTTGAGAACGGAAAGGCTAAAAAAGTCATCGTTTACAAGTACAAGAGAAAAACTGGATATCACAAGAAAAACGGTCACAGACAGCAGTTCACTAAAGTGAAAATCGAAAAGATCAACGCTTAATCTGGTGTTTGTATGATTACAGTGACAGTCACGAAGAAGAACAATTCCTATACAGAGTTTACATCAAAGGGACATGCCGGTTACGCCGAGGAAGGTCAGGACATTATCTGTGCTGCGGTTTCCGTTCTGGTGATCAATACCGTAAATTCTCTTGAAACTCTGACTCATGATCAGATTTCCGTAAAAGAAAAGGACGGTTACGTTTCTTTTGTTTTTACAGAGCCTGTATCAGAGGGAGGGACACTCCTTATGGATTCCCTTGTTCTCGGACTGACAGAAATTGAGCATAGCTATTCAAAACGTTATTTAAAAGTAAAAGTCAGGGAGGTGTAACGACATGATGAAAATGAACCTTCAGTTATTCGCACATAAAAAAGGTGTTGGTTCTACAAAGAACGGCCGTGATTCTGAGTCCAAGAGACTTGGTGCCAAAAGAGCAGACGGACAGTTTGTAAAAGCTGGCAACATCCTTTACAGACAGCGTGGAACTAAGATTCACCCAGGCGTGAACGTAGGCTGCGGTAAAGACTATACATTATTTGCACTGACAGATGGTGTTGTAAGATTCACCAGAAAAGGACGCGATAAGAAACAGGTTTCTATCGTTCCGGTAGAGGCAGAATAATCAGTTTGGCGTAAGGGCTTCAAATCGTTCATGGTTTGAAGCCTTTTGTTTACAGTATAAGGAGCGACTTTATGTTTGCAGACAGAGCAAAAATCATTATCCGTTCTGGTAAGGGCGGAGACGGCCATGTAAGCTTCCGCAGAGAGCTGTACGTACCCAACGGCGGTCCGGATGGCGGGGACGGCGGAAGAGGCGGAGACGTTATCTTTGAAGTGGACGAGGGACAGAACACTCTGGGAGATTACAGGCATAAAAGAAAATTTAAAGCAGAGGACGGAGAAGAAGGCGGCAAAAGACGCTGCCACGGCGGAGACGGCAGGGATATTGTTCTTAAGGTTCCGGAAGGAACGGTTATTATGGAAGCAGAATCCCGCAAGGTCATTGCCGACATGTCCGGTGATAATAAAAGACAGGTTGTGTTAAAAGGCGGAAGAGGCGGAAAAGGCAATCAGCATTATGCAACTGCCACCATGCAGGTGCCGAAATATGCCCAGCCGGGACAGCCTGCTCAGGAGCTTGAGGTTCTTCTGGAACTGAAGGTGATCGCAGATGTGGGGCTGGTGGGCTTCCCAAATGTTGGAAAATCTACTTTCCTTTCCAGAGTTACCAATGCCCAGCCAAAGATTGCCAATTATCATTTTACAACATTAAGCCCTAACCTGGGCGTTGTGGATACAGAGAACGGCGGATTTGTAATTGCAGATATTCCCGGACTGATCGAGGGTGCGTCTGAGGGCGTAGGCCTTGGTCATGAATTCCTCCGCCACATTGAGAGAACCAGAGTCCTGGTTCACATTGTAGATGCGGCTTCTACAGAAGGCCGTGATCCGGTGGATGATATTTATAAGATCAACAAGGAGCTGGAAGCTTATAATCCGGAAATCGCAGCAAGACCTCAGCTGATCGCTGCCAACAAGATCGACTGTATCTTTGAGGACGGTGAGGAAAATCCGGTGGATCGCCTGAGAGCTGAATTTGAGCCAAAGGGAATTAAGGTATATCCTGTTTCTGCGGCAACAGGTCAGGGAATCCGTGAACTGCTTTTCGGTATCCGGCAGCTCCTTGATGAGAGCCCTGCGGAGCGTATTGTATTTGAACAGGAATTCTTCCCGGAGGATGTTCTTATTACAGAAAATCTTCCTTATACTGTCACAAAGGCGGAGGATGATCCTCATGTCTTTGTTGTGGAAGGACCGAAGATTGAAAAAATGCTGGGTTATACCAATCTGGATTCTGAAAAAGGCTTTGCCTTCTTCCAGCGTTTCCTTAAGGATGGAGGTATCCTTGATGAACTGGAAAATGCTGGCATAGAAGAAGGCGATACCGTGCGCATGTACGGATTTGACTTTGATTATTATAAATAAGTGATATTTTAGAAAGGCTGGTTACAGTTATGACAAGTAAACAGAGAGCTTATCTGAAAAGCCTGGCAATGAAAATGGATCCGGTCCTTCAGCTTGGCAAGGGAAGTGTCACACCGGAGAATACAGCTTCTGTGGATGAGGCGCTGGCAGCCAGGGAGCTGATCAAGATCAGCGTTCTTCAGAACTGTCTGGATGATCCCCGCCAGATGGCGGAGGTTCTTGCAGAAAGAACACATTCCCAGGTTGTCCAGGTGATCGGACGTAAGATCGTACTTTACCGGGAAGGAAAAAAAGACAAGAAAAAAATCATTCTGCCATAATACAGGAGGAATGAATATGGCTTCACATCGAAAAAAAATAGGAATCATGGGAGGAACCTTTGATCCTGTTCACGTAGGCCATCTGATTCTCGGAGAAAAAGCATATGAGCAGCTGGGTCTTGACCGTGTATGGTTCATGCCAAGCGGAAACCCTCCGCACAAAAGAAACCGTCAGGGCAGAGCAAGCAACGAAGAGAGGATTTCCATGGTGCAGAAAGCCATTGAGGGAAATCCTCATTTTGAACTTTCGCTGATAGAAATGAACGAAGACGGGTATACTTATACCTATCGTACTCTGGAGCGGCTGAAACAGGAAAATCCGGACACAGATTATTATTTTATTATCGGAGCAGACTCACTTTATGATTTTGCCACCTGGAAGGAGCCTGCCCGGATCTGCCGGGCCTGTACCATTGTGGTCGCTGCCAGAAACCATGTTCCCACTCTCAGTCTGGATCAGGAGATGACATATCTTTCTCATCAGTACGGGGGATGCTTTATCCGGCTGGATACGCTGAATATTGATATTTCCAGTCAGCTGATCCGGCAGTGGATCCAGGAAGGAAAAAGTCTTCGCTATTATGTTCCGGATCCGGTGGTTTCTTATATCCGTGAACATCATATTTATCTTGCGCCGGAAGGAGAACCTGAATACAATGGCTGAATACGATTTTATTAAAATACAGAAAAAACTTTCAAAATATCTGGATGAGAACAGGTTTCATCATACCCTTGGCGTTATGTATACCTGTGCAGCTCTGGCAATGGCTCATGACTGCCCCATAGCGGATGCGCAGCTGGCAGGACTTCTTCATGACTGCGCCAAATGTATTCCCAACAAAAAGAAACTGAAAATGTGCGGGGAAAACAAGATTCCGGTAACAGAATTTGAAAAGGAACATCCCTTTCTTCTCCATGCAAAGCTGGGCGCTTTTGTGGCAAAGGATAAATATGGGATCAGAAAAAAAGAAATTCTTTCTGCCATTGCTTTCCATACAACAGGAAAGCCGGATATGAGTCTTCTGGAAAAGATTGTTTATATTGCAGATTATATTGAGCCGGGCAGGGACAGGGCGCAAAATCTTCCTGAGATCCGAAAAATTGCCTTTCAGGATCTGGATGAGTGCATGTATGTGATCCTGAAAGATACCCTGGAGTATCTGGAGGAGACTCCGGGAGAAATTGATTCTGCAACAGAAGATGCGTTTGCTTACTACAAAGATTTACATACAAAAAGGCAGGGAAGCTGATTCTCCTGCCGGAAAGGGGCTTTGATCTATGAACAGAGAAAAGGAAATGACAAAGATTGCTTTAAGAGCTCTTGATGACAAAAAAGCCATGGATGTAAAAGTAATTGATATTCATGAGGTTTCTGTACTGGCAGATTATTTTGTAATTGCCAGCGGAAGCAACCAGAATCAGGTTCAGGCTATGGTTGACAATGTAGAAGAGATGCTTACAAAAGCAGGATATGAGCCAAAACAGATTGAAGGTACCAGAAATTCAAGCTGGATCCTTATGGATTACGGCGATCTGATCATTCATGTATTTGATGAGGAGAACCGTCTCTTCTATGACCTGGAAAGAATCTGGCGTGATGGAAAGGTTCTGGAAATGGAAGAATTTCTGGCTGAATAAGACAGTCTGCATAAGATTGCTTATCAGATACAAGTTTACAGTAAAAACATTATGTAAACTTAAAGGCGGAAATATTCAGCAGGAGGAGATTTTTGAGAATCCTGCGGTTTGTAAAAATATTTTCTGATAAGAAAGACGGATCCCCGGAAGCTGTTGTTTTTCATCCACAGCATCCGGGGATCCTTTTCTGTCTGATCTGATTAATTATAAAAACGAAATACGCCAAATACTTTGCCAAGGATCTGAAGATTTCCATGAACGAGAATCGGGTCCATCTCATCATTTTCCGGCTGAAGACGATAGTAGCCGTCTTCTTTATAAAAGGTTTTGACTGTGGCTGCATCCTCCACAAGAGCCACTACCATATCTCCGTTTTCAGCAGAGGACTGCTGTTTTACCAGAACCTGGTCGCCGTCAAAAATCCCTGCATTGATCATACTGTCTCCCTTTACTTTCAGAAGAAAGCTCTGGGCATTTGGCATAAACTCTGCCGGCACAGGGAAGTATCCCTCAATGTTTTCCACTGCAAAAATAGGCTGCCCTGCGGCTACGGTTCCGATTAAAGGAACATTTACAACCTCTCTGCGCACAAGATTAAACTGATCGTCAAGGATCTCGATCGCTCTTGGCTTTGTTGCGTCTCTGCGGATATAACCGTTCTTTTCCAGGGCTTCCAGATGAGAATGAACAGAGGATGTAGATTTCAGATGGACTGCCTCGCAAATCTCACGTACTGCCGGAGGAAATCCTCTGTTCAGAATCTCATTTTTAATATAATCCAGTATTTCCTGCTGTTTTTTACTGATTCTGCCGTATGCCATATTTTTACCTCCAAAATTTCCGCTTCATTCCGTTTCCGCTATTATACCATACTTTTTTCTGGATAGCAAACAAATATTCGGAAAATATGTTCGCAAAATGCAAAAAATTTATATTCTGGTTTATGGACCACAGAGAAAAAACTGTCTCTTTTTCTTGTCAGACAGGGCTTAAAATGTTACAATGGGTTCGTATATCTGAAAAAAGTTATTTAAAGGAGGCATTTTTTTGCCTGATCACAATAAATCACCAAGAAGCCCGGGGCTTCTTTCAAAAATAAAAAATATTTTCGGCCTGAATATCGGAACCATTATTTTTGGGGTGCTGTTGCTTTATATGATATTCAGTATGATCGTATATCTGGCATCTGATACAGTAGAATCCTATCAGGTCATTTCCGGACCTCTTTCCCGAAATGAAACATACACAGGGCTCGCCATACGTGAAGAGTCCATTTATAAAGCAGATTCTGACGGATTTATCACCTATTATGCGAGAGAGGGCAATAAGATCAATGCCAATGGACCTGTTTACGGGATCAGCAGCTCTAAGGCAACAGAAAACAGCGCCGAGCTGACTCCTGAAGAACTGACCAGCATCCGCAATGATATGATGAGTTTTTCCAAGGGCTTTAATCCAAGCAAATTTAATAATACGTACAGCTTTAAATATACTCTGGAGGGAAATATCCTTCAGTATGCAGGAACCTCCGAAGGAGGCGCGGTATCTCTGGGAGGTCAGGCGGTTACAAAAGCAGACAGTGACGGAATCGTTCTCTATTCCATGGACGGCTATGAAAATAAAAGCGTATCCACTTTATCCGCAGTGGATTTTGATCAGAATGCTTACCATGAGACTGATCTGAAAACAGGCGGTTCCATAAAAGCGGGAGATCCTGTTTATACTCTTATCACTGATGAACGCTGGAGTCTGCTGATCCCTCTCAGTGAAAAACAGGAGGCAAAGCTTGCTGACAGAACGGCTGTCCGGGTGAAATTTTTGAAAGACGATAAAACTCAGAACGGAGATTTTTCTATTATAGAGATCGACGGCCAGAAATATGGTCAGATTGATTTTAACAAAGGACTGATCCGCTACGCTTCTGACCGTTTTGTAGAGATTGAGCTTGTGACCAACACTGTTACCGGGCTGAAGATTCCTCTGTCTTCCATTGTGACCAAGGAATTTTATACCATTCCGTCCAAATATGCCACAACGGATAAAGAAACTCAGCAGACTGGATTTATGGTGGAGGGTGCGGACAAAAACGGAAATAGCACTTCTGCTTTTGTTGCGGCTGATATTTATGCACAGATCGAGGACGAGAGTACTGAAACGGAAGAAGGAAAGGAACCGGACTACATTTATTATGTAGATAAAAAGAAATTCAAAGAAGGCGATGTGGTTGTCTGTCAGGAGGATCAGAGCCGGTATGTAATAAAAGACGTAGGAGTTCTGGAAGGCGTTTACTGTACCAATCAGGGATATGCTGTTTTCCGCAGGATAGAGGTTCTTGACCAGAATGAAGAATACGCTATCGTATCCAAAAATACTTCTTATGGACTCTCACGGTACGATCACATTGTACGTAATGCAGACAAAGTAAATGAAGAAGAGATTTTATATTAGTCTGGAGGCAGGAATTTATGATAACAGAAAATCTGGAACAGGTAAGAAAAAACATTGACGAGGCATGCAGAATGGCAGGGCGTGACCCGAAAGAGGTTACTTTGATCGCTGTAAGCAAAACAAAGCCGGTATCCATGCTGAAGGAAGCCTATGATGCAGGCGCCAGATGCTTTGGTGAAAATAAGGTACAGGAGATCATGGACAAGCATCCGCAGCTTCCTGAGGATATTCAGTGGCACATGATCGGTCACCTGCAGAGAAATAAGGTCAAATACATTGTTGATAAGGTTTCCATGATCCATTCTGTGGATTCTCTGCGCCTTGCGCAGACTATTGAGCAGGAGGCAGCAAAGCATAATGTCTGCGTTCCTGTTCTTCTGGAAGTGAATGTTGCTCAGGAAGAAAGTAAATTCGGACTGAAAATGGACGAGGTTCTTCCCCTTATTGAAACTATTGCAGATTTTCCTCATATAAAGGTACAGGGGCTTATGACCATTGCTCCTTATGTGGAAAATGCAGAGGATAACCGTGATTTTTTCCGACAATTAAAAAAATTAAGTGTTGACATTGAGGCAAAAAACATTAATAATGTTAGTATGAGCGTTTTGAGTATGGGGATGACCGGAGATTATCAGGTGGCTGTCCAGGAGGGCGCAACAATGGTTCGTGTGGGCACGGGGATTTTCGGAGAAAGAAATTACGTGCGATAGCGAAACAAAGAATAAGATTGGAGATTAAAATGAGCGTTTTAGATAAGCTTTTAGATGCAGTGAAACTGAATGACGATTACGATGAGGACGATTTTCTGGATGATGATATCCTGGATGAATCCGATGATGATTTTCTGGATGATGACGAGGAAGAAAAGCCGGTAAAGAAATTTTTCCAGAAATTCGGAAAGAAAAAAGAGGATGATTACGACGAGTATGATGAACTGGACGATGAAGAGGAGGAAGAACCTGTTCAGAAATTCAGTCCGAAATCTGCTTCTTCTGTTTCCAGAGTTACTCCTGTAAAACAGGAAAAGCCGATCCGTACTTCATCCAGTAAGATCACTCCTATGAGAAGCAGCCGCAGAAGTTCTCAGTCTGTGAATATGGAAGTCTGTGTGATCAAGCCGACATCCATGGAGGATACCCGTGAGATCGCCGACACACTGGTTGACAATTCTACTGTCATTCTGAATCTTGAGGGGATTGATGTGGAGCTGGCGCAGCGGATCATTGATTTTACTTCAGGCGCATGTTATTCTCTGGGCGGAAGTCTTCAGAAGGTATCCAGCTATATCTTTGTACTGGGACCATCCAATGTTGACATTACCGGTGATCTCCAGAATATTCTGGGAGGATCTGTTCCGTCAGTAAGAGCAGGATATTAATATACGATGGAAAAAGACGATTTTTTCATTAAGAGAATCCGGGAACTGGCAAATCTCTCTTATCAGAGAGATATTGTCACCTTTTCGGATTTTCTTAATTTAAACGAACAAAATCTGGTAACAGGCCAGGCAGCGCGTTTTCCGGGGATTGTTATGGAGAGTCAGGGCGGATATGACGGGGCGGAGCGTCAGATGATAGCCTTTTATCCTACAGATCTGGGATTCTACTGGGAATATCCGATCTGCTGTCTGAAAATTGAACCGAAGGCAGTGAAATTTTCGGAGGCGCTTACACATAGAGATTATCTTGGAACCATTCTTGGTCTGGGAGTGGAACGCTCTGTGATCGGAGATATTCTTGTAAAAGAACATGGGGCCTGGGTGTTCTGCCATAACAAGATCGCGGATTTTATTATGAAAAATCTCTGCAGGGTCCGTCATACAACTGTAACTGTATCAAAGGTAGAAAACCCGGAGGAGCTTCCCAGTCCCGGCTTTGCTGCAGTTTCCGGAACCTGTACGTCTGTGCGTCTGGATGCTCTTATTGCCATTGCCTTTCAGGCATCCAGAAGCAGCATGGTTTCTTATATCGAGGGCGGTCAGGTTTTTGTAAACGGAAAGCTGATCACCTCCAATGGATATGAACCAAAAGAAGGAGATATTATTTCTGTCAGGGGAAAAGGTCGGTTTATTTTTGAAAAAATTTCCGGAAAAACCAAAAAAGGCCGGACAGGGGTCAGTCTTTTGAAGTATGTATAAAAGAACAGGAGGTGTTCGAGCATGGAACACAATATCTTAAACGTTCGCCGTGAGGGAGAATTTTATTATCCTATTTATTTTGAAGAAGACTTTGCAGAGCTGTGCAGCGGACTGAAAAAAGAAAACCTGGTGGGCAGAAGGGTTTGTATTGTATCAGATTCCAATGTATTCCCCCTATATGGAGATAAGGTAAAAAAAATACTGGAGTCTGTGGAAGAATCTGTGGATGTTTTTGTCTTTGAGGCAGGAGAACCAAATAAAAATCTTGATACCGCCCAGAACCTGTACCGCACACTGATCGAAAATAAAATTGACCGTACCGGCTTTCTGATTGCCCTGGGAGGCGGAGTAACCGGAGATCTTACCGGTTTTGCCGCTGCCACCTATCTTCGCGGCATTGATTTCATACAGATCCCCACGACGCTGTTGGCGCAGGTAGACAGCAGCGTAGGCGGAAAAACAGGGGTGGACTTCCAGCAGTACAAAAATATGGTAGGAGCTTTTCATCAGCCCCGGCTTGTATATATGAATATGAATACTCTGAACACCCTTCCTGAAACAGAGTTTATCTGTGGAATGGGAGAGGTTCTGAAAACAGGTCTGATCTGCGACAGTGAACTGTTTCGTTCTGTATGCAGGCAGAAAAAGCAGATCCGGGGGCTTGACAGTCAGGTTCTTGCTTCTGTGATCCGCAGATGCTGTGAGATCAAGGCCGGTGTTGTAGAGCGGGATCCGAAAGAGCAGGGAGAAAGAGCGCTTCTGAATCTTGGACATACCATAGGACACGCCGTAGAAAAGCTTATGGATTTTCAGCTTCTTCACGGACAGTGTGTGGCAGTGGGAACCATAGCCGCAGCTGCAATATCCCGGAACAGAGGACTACTATCAGAAAAAGAATACCAGGAGATTCTTTGCGGATGCAGGGATTTCGGGCTTCCGGTTTCCGTACAGGGGCTGGATCCGGAAAAGATCCTGGAAGCAACCAGAAATGACAAAAAAATGGAACAGGGTCATATTAAATTTATCCTTATGAAAGGAATCGGCAACAGCTTTATAGATAAAACTCTTTCAGACCAGGAGATTCTTAAGGGTATTCAGGAGATTTTACAATGACTCAAAAACAGGAGCGAAATACAAGTACCTTTCCAGGAGCCCTCTGCGGCTTCTGGTGGTGCTTTTCTATTATTCTGCTTACAGTTCTTGACCAGTGGACAAAACACCTGGCAGAAATCCATTTAAAGGGAAATCAGGGCATTTCACTGATTCCCGGAGTTCTGGAACTGTCTTATCTGGAAAACCGGGGCATGGCTTTTGGGATGTTTCAGGGCAGACAGGTACTTTTTCTTATTCTGTGTATGGCCTTTTTCGCAGTGCTTTTGTATCTGTATGCGCGTATACCGAAAAATAAATATTACCTGCCTCTTCTGATAACAGGAGCTATTCTGGCCTCCGGCGCGCTGGGAAATTTTATTGACCGTCTGCTTTACGGATATGTCATTGACTTTATTTATGTTTCCCTGATTGACTTTCCGGTCTTTAATGTGGCAGATATTTTTGTTGTGTGCGGAGGAATCGCTTTCGTTATTCTGGCGGGATTTTGCTACAGAGATGAGGATTTTGATTTTATAAAACGAAAAAGGGATAATTCATGAAGACTTTAAATTTTACAACCGGGCAGGAGGAAACTTCTGTCCGTATTGACCGTTATCTGGCAGAAAAATGCCCGGAATTTTCACGTTCCTATCTTCAGAAGCTTCTGAAGGAACAGGCTGTTTTTGTTAATGGAAAGCCGGTAAAAGCCAATTACAAAATCCAGCCGGAAACAGAAATATGCCTGGAAATTCCTGATATGGAGCCTCTGGATATTAAACCGGAAGCAATTCCGCTTGATATTCTGTACGAGGATGATTACCTTCTTGTAGTAAATAAGCCAAAGGGCATGGTAGTTCATCCCGCTGCAGGCCACACAGAGGGAACTCTGGTAAATGCAGTGATGGCTCATTGCGGAGACCGGCTTTCCGGCATCAACGGGGTTCTGCGTCCCGGAATTGTTCACAGGATCGACAAAGACACGACAGGGGCTCTTCTGATCTGTAAAGAGGATTCTGTGCACAGAGATCTTGCAGAGCAGCTGAAAGAGCATTCTATTAAAAGACGTTATCGGGCCATTGTGGCCGGAAATCTGAAAGATGATGAGGGAACTGTGGAGGGCCCTATCGGACGTCATCCTACTGACCGCAAAAAAATGGCCATCAACAGCAAAAACGGAAAACCTGCTGTAACACACTATAAGGTTCTGGAGCGGTTCGGACAGTATACCTACATTGAATGCAGGCTGGAAACAGGAAGAACGCACCAGATCCGTGTACATATGACAAGCATCGGGCATCCGCTTCTTGGAGATACGGTATACGGTTCATCCAAAAATCCTTTTCACCTTCAGGGGCAGACACTTCACGCTATGGTTCTCGGCTTTGTTCATCCGGTAACCGGTGAATATATGGAATTTACCGCACCTTTGCCAGACTATTTTCTGAAGTTATTAGAAAAATTAAGAAAATAGTTGGCATTTCCCTGGAAAACATGTATAATATATGTCAGAAACATGTTCGCAGAAGGGAGTGTATCGCTTATGAGTAATACAACAAGTTCAATTATTACAATCGGAAGAGAATACGGCAGCGGAGGAAGACAGATCGGCCAGGAGGTTGCCAGATATTTTGGCATTAAATGTTATGACAAGGAGCTTCTGGAGCGCGCGGCAAATGACAGCGGAATCTGTAAGGAGCTGTTTGAACACCATGATGAAAAGCCAACAAACAGTTTTTTGTATTCACTTGTTATGGATACTTATTCCTTTGGATATTCTTCTGCGGGATTCAATGATATGCCAATGAATCATAAGATTTTTCTGGCACAGTTTGATGCCATCAAAAAACTGGCAGAAGAGGGTCCCTGCGTTATGGTAGGCCGCTGTGCGGATTATGCGCTTTCAGACTGGTCAGACTGCTTCAGTATTTTTATTCATGCAGATATGGATGCAAGGATCCGCAGAATTGCTTCCAAATACGGAAAATCAGATAAGGAAGCAAAAGATATGATTATCAAAACTGACAAGAGCAGAGCCAGCTATTATAATTACTACACTAATAAAAAATGGGGCTCTGCAAAGGATTATAATCTTTGTATTGACAGCGGTAAGCTGGGGCTTGACAATGCGGCAAAGCTTATTATTAATGCGGTTCAGATTTTTGATGAATCCAAGAAAAAATAGGATAAAGCAAATAGGAAACAGAATGTTATCAGCACCGGGGAATCCACAGATTCCCCGGTATTTTTTTCAGGATAAAATAAAATTTAAAATTTATGACACATTTATGTAAAATTATGGTATACTGATGTTCAGAAAACAAAAAGAAAGGAACAGCTATGAGACTTTTTATTCAGAGAGTTCTGCAGGCTGAAGTGACTGTGGACGGAAATACTGTGGGCAAAATCGGAAAAGGACTGCTGGTGTTTGTAGGCGCCGGAAAAGAAGACAACCGGGAAATTGCAGACAAGTACCTGAAAAAACTTCTGGGACTGCGTATTTTTGAAGACGAGGCAGGCAAGACCAATCTTTCCCTGAAGGATGTAGAAGGAGAGCTTTTGCTGGTTTCCCAGTTTACTTTGTATGCAAACTGCAAAAAAGGAAATCGTCCCAGCTTTATTGAAGCAGGGGCTCCGGATATGGCAGAGGAACTTTATGAGTATATGATCCGGGAGGCGCAGAAAACAGTTCCTGTTGTGGAACACGGCGTTTTTGGAGCAAATATGAAAGTATCTCTTGTAAATGACGGACCGTTTACCATTCTTCTGGACGAGCATATATTATAAATAACAGGAAGGACGTATGAAATGAAAAAGAAAGTATCCTTTTCAGGTGCAGTGATCTGTTTTCTTATTGTCGGTTTTTTAACCATGTGCTTCAGCGCTGCTCCTGTACAGGCAGCAACTGTAAGGCAGTTTGTAAATCACAACGGTTCTTATTATTACTATGACAGCTCCGGCAAAAAAATAAAAGGCTGGTATACGTCTCCGGCAGGGGCAAGATATTATTTTGACCCGGTTACAGGGGCAGCGAAGCCGGGGCTTCAGAGAGTGAACGGTAAAACCTATTATTTTACGGAGCGGGGACTGATGGTCCGCAGCAAAATTGTTACGGATCATGGAAAACGCTATTATGTGGACAAAAATGGCTGGAGAAGAGCAGGACGCATCCGTATTGGAAGAAACTGGTATGCTTTTGACCGGAAAACAGGCGTACAGCTGAGAAATGCCTGGTTTACCGACACGGACGGTTCCCGTTATTATGCAGGAAACCGTTATTCACTGGTGCAGGGCTTTTACCGTCCGGATTCTTATTACCGGTATTTCCGGCCGTCTGACGGAAAAATGCTGACAGGCTGGCAGACGATTGACGGTTATCGTTATCTGTTTAATAACAGGACGGGAGTCCGCTATGATCTCCAGAAGGTTACCTTACAAAAGAACATGTACTGTTTTAACAGACAGGGAAGAATGTACAGAAATCACTGGGCAACTCTTGGCGGAAAAAACTATTATGCTCAGAATAACGGGCTTCTTGCAACCGGCTGGCTTAACCTGGATGGAAACAGTTATTATCTGAACAGAGCAGGAGAGCGTAAAACCGGTTGGATCACTTCAGGAGGCAAAAAATATTACCTGGCGCCGTCTACCGGAATTTTAAAGAAAAACTGCTGGGTTGATGCTAAGCATTATGTGGGTAATGACGGAGCCTGGATCCCAAATTATAAAGACCGGGATTTTCACTGGCCTCTGAATCCGAAAAACAGAACCATAACCAGTTATTTCGGACCAAGAAAGGCTCCCGGCCCGGGGGCATCCACCTATCACAAAGGAATTGATATTGCAGCAAAATCCGGTGAGCCTATTTATGCAGTGGCAGATGGAACCATATCTTTGATCAGACATAATAACGGCGGTGCAGGAAATCATATCCAGATCACACATGCAGACGGAATTGTTTCTGAATATATGCATCAGTCAAAATTTGCCCCGGGATTAAAACAGGGATCAAAAGTAAAAAAAGGACAACTGATCGGTTATGTAGGAAATACGGGAACATCCTTTGGAGCGCATTTACATCTGGGTATTATTGAAAACGGTGTGCATAAAGATCCGCTGAACTATGTGACCCGGCCGGCAGGATGAATCATTTATATATAAAAGATATTATTTATAAAAGCATTTTTTTTATGTATTATTTATGATATACCGGAATCAGAGAACAGCCCCCGAAAAGCAGGAAAAAGGGGGCTGTTATTGCCATCTATATCTATACGACAAACCCGAGTTTTTCATATAGATGTTGCCGGAAAGCCACTTCTGTGGTATAATTATACTGAAAATCATAATTTCAGTAAATGTGCTGTTGTGTTTTATTCCACCGTATATTTTGTATTTTCCAGTGCAGATACATTTGATGTCCTGTGATTGCACTGAACTTTTTACCTTTTGTGTCATCTGTTATTGTTATTTTTATTAAATAAAGGAGTTTTATTTTTTATGGAACCGAAACAAACCTACCATGAACATACTGATATTGAAAATACTTTGCGGCTTCGTCAGGTTCTTGCGACTTTGCCGCCTTTCTGCAGGGATTATTTCCGTGCCATTGACGCAACAACCACTACAAAAACAAGGATTTCCTATGCCTATGATATCCGCATTTTTTTTCAGTTCCTTCTGGATACCAACCCTGCTTTTAAGGATAAAGCCATGACTGATTTTTCTGTAAATGTACTGGATCAGGTAAAGGCTCTTGACATTGAGGAATATCAGGAATATCTGAAGGTTTACCATAACCATAACGGCGATAAAATGGAAACCAACAGTGAACGCGGCCTAAAACGGAAAATTTCTGCTCTGAGAAGCTTTTACGCCTATTATTATAAAAGGGAAATGATTGAGACAAATCCTGCCGTGCTTGTAGATGTACCCAAAATCCATGAAAAAAGCATTATCCGTCTTGATGCAGACGAGGTGGCTCTGCTTCTGGATCATATTGAACATGCAGGGGATACGCTGACCGGACAGAAACGCGCTTACTGGGAAAAAACAAAGGAACGGGATCTTGCCATTGTAACGTTGCTTCTAGGAACCGGGATCCGTGTTTCGGAATGTGTGGGACTTGATATTGAAGATGTTGATTTTAAAAATAACGGGATTAAGGTTACGCGAAAAGGCGGAAATGAAATGGTTGTTTACTTTGGATCTGAGGTAGAAAAAGCACTGAAAAATTATCTGGAAGTCAGGGAAAATATTGTTCCTCTCTCCGGTCATGAACACGCCCTCTTCTACTCTTCCCAGAAAAAACGAATCGGTGTGCAGGCCATTGAAAACCTTGTAAAAAAATATTCCCGTGAAATTACGACCACAAAAAAGATCACCCCTCATAAGTTGCGCAGCACCTACGGTACGGCTCTTTATCAGGAAACCGGCGATATTTACCTTGTAGCGGACGTTCTGGGCCACAGGGATGTAAATACAACCAAAAAGCATTATGCGGCCTTAGACGATGCCAGACGGCGTCAGGCAGCCACAGCGGTAAAACTGCGGGAGGACTGATATCCTCCCGTTTCTTATCCTTCTCTGGTACCAAGGATCTGCACAAAAATTGCTCCATTTGCATAAGAATCCTGTATTTTAACCGGATATTCTGTGTTGTTTTTGAATTTGTAGTCCAGAATTCCCCAGGACACGGTAGCATCCATACCACTGGGAATATAGGCAACAGGCTTTGAATGGGGATATCGCTCCACAATCTCAAGACCTGCATTGAGACAGGCTGCATAAAGGGTGGAGGAAACCTGACAGATTCCCCATCCGATTCCCGGAACCAGCTGTCCGTTGGCTATGACAGGAGCAGACTGAAATCCTCTTTCTATGGTTCTTTCTCCTACTGTATCATTGTAGGAAAATGTATCTCCGGGATTCAGAATCACATCATTACGGCTTTCGCATGCCAGCTGAATATTTGCGATCCGGCCGCTGCTTCCTCCTCCGTAAGTGGTATAACTTCCAAGCACATCCCGATAAAGCATGGAGGTCAGCTGTTCTGTTGAAAGCTCCGGTTCAGTGATGGCAAAAAAAATTCTTACATCAGCGCCCTCATCTGCCTGTTTCAGCTGTTTTTCTGCTTCTTTTACGTCAAAGGATACTCCCTGTACAGACGGAACTACTGCATAATTATTTTCTAGAAGTTTTATCCTGATCCCAGGTAGTTTCTTTTACCGTATTTACTTTTTCAATACCTGTTTTCCGGATTGCTTCATCCAGCTTTTCCGGTTCAGAAGCTTTCGGAAGGATTTCCAGAGAAACGGGTTCCTGATCTTTTAATTTAATCTTGTCCATACCTCTGACATACCATTTTCCGTGTCCGGGTCTGTAGGCTTCTCTGATTTCTCTGGAAGCATTCAGAGAAAGAACCGGAAAAATTTTTACTTCATAGTTTTTTTCTGCAAGGGATACGGTGATCTCAGAATCCTGATAATCTTTTTTGAATTGCTCCTGTACTGCTTTTTCTGCAGCTTCTATTGTTTTTCCCTGTAATGCAACCCAGTTTATGGAAACATCCTTCCAGATCACTTTATCATCCAGCGTGGTACACCAGTATAAATATCCTGCGGTCAGAATACCGGCAGTACCTAGTATTGCAGCCGCTGTTATTTTCCATTTATTTTTCATCATTTGTATATCTGTCCTTTTGTTTTTTAAAAAACAGGAGCCCTGCCCAACGGCAAAACTCCTGCAAAACCTTCCCCATTATATGTAGTTTTATTAAAATTAAATATTATAAAGCTGTTGCAATCTTATCCTGAAATTCAGCCGGGATTTCTTCTTTATCAAGAGATACGCTGATAATAAAGGAAATACCAAATTTTTCTCCGATTTCCTCAAGCTGTTCAAGAGTACCGGAAATATCAAGACCTTCCAGTTTAGCTGTGGTTAAAAAGCTGTCCAGATAAATCTGCTCAAGGTCATGATCCTGAGAAATAATGCCACAGATAAAGCCTACAAATTCATCTGCATTGATGATCGGATATCCGGAAACATCGATCAGACGAATCTTATTATTCAGCTCATACATGTGCTTCGTGCTTTTGTCTAAGTAAACAATGCTGCCATTTACGTTCTTAATTGCGCCGTTCACTTTGTCTAACAGTACTTTTGTTTTGCCCTTGCCTTTCTTTCCTACGATCAGTTCAACCATCCTGTTTTCCTCCTTAGACACAATATAATATTAATTTTTAACAAAAACTTTTATTAATATGTTTCAATTATAGTGCATTTTATCATAAAATTCAATGCCTAATTCTGAAAAAATTGTGTTTTTTCTAAGCTTTTTATTTTGCGTTGGCATTTTCAAGGAGGGAACTCATCTGCTGGTAAAGAAGCTCCTTAGTGGATGCGCCCATGACAATAGAAACATAAGGATCGCCATAAGCATTCTGGCTTAAAAGCGCCAGACAGTTTCCGGCATCGCTGGTGGTTCCAGTTTTTCCTCCCAGCACAGTAATGCCCTTGGGAGCAGTTGCTTCTCCGGTCAGATAATGGTCAGTTGCAGTCAGAGGCGTATTGATCTCTGTTCCGTCGCTGCTTTTATAGGAAATAGTATAGGAGCCAAGCTGAGTGATCTGGGTAAATTCCGGAAATCTCAATGCTTCTTTCAGCATCAGGTAAATATCATAGGGTGTTGTGTAATGGTTTTCATTCTGAAGACCGTGAGGATTTGTAAAATGAGTTCCGGTACAGCCAAGCTGAGCTGCATAGCTGTTCATCATATCCACAAATTTTTCTGTGGATCCTCCGATATGAGTGGCAATGGCTGACGCTGCATCATTTCCCGAATACACAAGAAGTCCGTGTACCAGCTCATCCATAGTAACCTTATCTCCCACCTGGAAACCGATCACCTGTGACCCCTCTTCCAGAGTAATGTTTTCTTCTGAAATGGTTACCACATCTTCCATATTTCCATACTGGAATGCAAGAAGCGCCGTCATGATCTTTGTGATACTGGCAGGATATACTCTGTCATAGGCTCCTTTGGAATACAATACCTGTTTGTTTTTTATATCCAGGAGAAGTCCTTCCTGATCTTCCTCCAGGGCTACAGTATCCAGAAGAGTGTCTCCGGAAACCACACACAGATCTGCCGCAAAACCATCTGCCTTTCCTTCTGAACCGGCTATTGGGGAGTCTGAAAATTCTCTGGAAACACTGTACTTTTGCACCGGTCCCCGGAAAAATGTCTTTTTGATCATAAACACAGCGGTTCCTGCTCCTGCAAGAAGCGCTGCGATCAGAAGTATCAAAAGAAAGGTGCGGATGATCTTTTTTCTTCTCATCTGCTTCAGTCTTGCAGCTCTCCTTCTCTGAGCAGCCGGCGAAGACGCCTGAGTTTTTCGTTGAGGCTCCTGTTTCCGCTCCTTTACAGGAGCAGTTCGTTTTTCAGGATTTCTGCGGGCTTTCTCATGCCGGGCAGCGTTTCTCTCTCTTTCCGTATCTGTTTTTCGTCTGCGAACAGGCTGTTCGTTTTTCATAAATATTCCTCTTTCTTATCTGGCATTGTTTTCTGAAGTTCTTTGTTATATAAGCTGCTCTGGAGACCTACGTTCAGAACAAGCCCCATTCCAATATAAAGACTGATAAGAGAGGTCAGTCCATAGCTTACAAACGGAAGGGGGGTTCCTGTATTAGGTCCCATTCCGGTGGCTACACAGATATTCAGAAAGCTCTGGAAGGCAACAATGCTTCCCATTCCACAGCAGATGATTTTTCCGGACAGATCCTTTGCCCGGAGTCCCATATGAATGCATTCCAGAGCAATTGCCAGAAGAAGAAGGATAATGGTCGTACATCCGATAAATCCATATTCCTCTCCTGCTACTGCAAAAATAAAGTCTGTCTGGTTTTCTGCCACAAAATTCCCTTCATTTACCGAGGCAACAGAATCGCCGGACAGTCTTTTTCCGGTCAGTTCCCCGGATGCAATAGCTGTTTTTGAGTTATCCTGCTGTTGTGTGTCATCTGTGTATTCTTCATTTTCCGGATAAAGAAAAGCCATGATACGGTCTCTCTGGTAGTCTTTAATAAGCTTCTGTTCCGGCTGCACTACGATCATCAGAAAAATCACCACTAAGGGGACTGCAATCAGAAGTGCACCTCCGATAATGCGGTAGCTCAGTCCGGCAATATAAATCAGGACACAGAATACAACGGTGATCATAATCGTATTTTTCAGATCCGGCTGATCCAGGATCAGATAAAGAGGCACGGCCAGAAGAACCGCCGACTTTGCCAGTGTGCGGAAACTGTTCAGATCTTCTTCATGATCCATGAAAAATCTGGCAAAAAAAAGAATAATAATAATTTTTGCAAGCTCTGTAGGCTGAAACCGGATAAAGCCAAAATCAATCCAGCGCGCCGCACCGTTTGCAGTATCTCCAAAAAGGCGCACGATCAGAAGAAGCACGATATTACCGCCGTACATGATCCACTGAAAGTTGGAGATCCAGGAATAATCTATGAGAGACAGGATCACCATGATAACCAGACCCATGATCACACCCATAAGCTGCTTGAGCATCAGATCCTCACGGGCGGTACCTACCAGTACCACACCGATAGAACTGATGGCCAGCAGAAACAGAAGCAGTCTGAAATTGTAAAAACGAAGCTTATACTGTTTAATCATTTTGTCCTTTGTTCCTTTTTTGACCTGACAGGAATGTCCGCATGAAAAACAGGGGGTTCCTGCGTAATGCGGATCTTGACTTCTGTCTCGTCAATTGTAATATATTTTTTTACTGTATGTATCATATCGCTTTTCAGCATTTTCATCATCTGTGGAGAGCAGTCGATCCGTTCCGACACCAGAAGCATTTTCATTCTGTCCCTGGCATATCCTGCGGAGCGGCCTTTTCCCTGTAAAGCGGTTTTCAACAGAATACCCTCCTTTTTCTGCGATCATGAAATTATTTCCTGAAGATCTGTCCCAGTCTGCGGAACATGCCTTTTTTCTGGCGGATTTCCATAAATGGAACTTCCTCACCCAGAAGACGTCTGCAGATATTCTTATATTCCTCTTCTGCCTGGGACTTTTTGCCGGAAAGAGGCTCTCCCTGATTGGCAGCCACAACGATCTGCTCATCATCAGGAATGGTTCCGATGAGATCTACTGCCAGTATCTCAATTACATCGTCCACTGACATCATATCTCCCCTGGCGATCATATCCGGTCTCAGACGGTTGATGATCAGATGGATATCTCTCAGCCCTCCCGCTTCCAGAAGCCCGATAATACGGTCTGCGTCACGGATGGCAGAAACCTCCGGAGTTGTTACCACCAGAGCCTTATCTGCTCCGGCAACTGCGTTTTTAAAGCCCTGTTCGATTCCTGCCGGACAGTCCAGAAGAACATAATCAAATTCTTCCCGAAGCTCCTCGGTCAGTTTGATCATCTGCTCCGGAGAAACAGCAGACTTGTCCTTTGTCTGAGCGGATGGCAGGAGAAACAGCTCCGGATGGCGTCTGTCATGGATCAGAGCCTGTTTCAGCCGACAGCTTCCGCTTATTACATCTACAAGATTATATACAATCCTGTTTTCCAGTCCAAGTACCACATCCAGATTACGCAGGCCGATATCGGTATCCACCACAACTGCTTTTTTGCCCATCATGGCAAGTCCTGTGCCGATATTGGCAACGGTTGTGGTTTTTCCCACACCGCCCTTTCCAGATGTAATAACAATGACTTCACCCATGTTTCTGATTCCTCCTAAAAGATATGTTCCATAATTCTGGTTTTCTCTCTGGTATTTTACACCGGACTGATATCAGTCATTGGATGTATTGCTGACATCCGTGGATGCATAGCCTGTCAGAATAGTATCCTTATCTGCCAGATCAAAAATGTATTCCATAATATCATTTGCTGTGGTGCAGGCATTTCCGGAGGAATATCCATTGGCAATACGGACTGCAACAGCATACTGCGGCTGGTCAGAAGGCGCATAGCCGATAAAAAGACCATGGTTTGGCTGCCGGTAGTCAATCTCTGCCGTACCTGTCTTTCCGGACAGCGCCACACCCAGTCCGTTAAACTGCTCATGAGTCTGTACAACGCGGCGCATACCGTCATGGATATCTTCCCACACATAGGACGGCACATCTGTCATTTCACTTTTGACAACAGGCTCATATGTTTTCTGTGTCTGTCCCTGGGAATCTGTCACCTTATCCAGAAGAGACAGATCGTACACAATTCCGGAGGTTGCCAGTGCAGTTGCATATCTGGCAAGCTGACTGGTTGTATAAAGGTGGTTACCCTGTCCGATATAGGACGGAACTGCCTTGCTGTCCGAAACGTGAGGAGTCGCCTCTGAAATTTCAATTCCTGTGTTCTCATCCAGACCAAACTCCTCTGCATATTTCTGGAGCTTGGAAAGACTGAGATTTTCTGAAAATTCGTCTTTTTCATTCTTTCCGGCCTCAAAGCCGATCATGTTAAAATAATAGTTGCAGGACTGTTCAATTGCCCCTCTGATCTCCAATGAGCCATGTCCGCTTTTGTTCCAGCAGTTAATAGGCGGATTGACCAGATCAAATTTTCCGGTACATTCAATGTAAGTGCCGTCGTCTATGAGATTTTCCATCATTCCGGTCACTGCTGACAGAAGCTTCAGGGTAGAACCAGGAGCAGTTGTCTGCTGTGTGGCCTTGTTAAAGAAAGGACTGGAAAGATCAAGGGAAAGTCTGGTGTAGTAATCTGTATCCATTTCATTGCTGAGTCTGTTATTGTCATATCCCGGATAGGATACGCAGGCGAGTACCTTTCCGGTATTTACGTCTGTAACCACAGCCGATGCGGAACATGGCTTCAATGCAAGCTGTGCAGGCTCAATCTCCAGGTTGGCAATTTTATTGATCATAAAATCATAGGAGTTCAGCTCCCCGGATGCCAGCCGGGAATAGGCTTCGTCTTCTTTTGAAAGAACTCCCTGCTCATAAAGCACAAGGCAGAGATCCTGACCGGAGATCTGATCGTTCATAAGCAGATACTTGTACAGAAGCTTGGAAAAACCAAGATCTGTTTTCAGATAATCCACTATATAGGAAGTCATGGCCTGATAGATTTCCGCAGAATCCAGGTACTCTTCCTTCGGAGAGATCACGGAAATATCAATCCAGTTCTGCCCGGCAGCGTAATTCAGATATTCTCTAAGGCTGATGCTTTCTTCCTCTGTCCATGCCAGATAAGTAGGATCAGAAGTGTTAACTGCATCTTTGGAGATAACTCCCAGAGTATCCCGGAGCACAGTGTCGCAGATATACGTAAGATATTCCTGTACTTCCTCGGATTCATCCTTATATGCCGGCGGATTGTCGTCTGTCAGCCTGTTAGTTATTGTATCAAAAACTTCCTGCTGCTTTTGTTGAAATTTGTCATATAAATTTTTTTCTATATCGGAAGCATCCGGATCATTGAATTTTTCAATATTAATGACACTGTTTGCTACCAGAGCATTGTAAACGTCATAAATCGGCACGGAAATCTGACTGGCATCCTTTACACCTTCAAAATCAAACTTCTTTGTATTTTCAATACGGGTCAGAAGCACACCTGCAACACGCTGTTTCAGGATCTGGTAGATAGCGCTCTGCCAGTCTGAATCAATGGACAGATACACATCATTTCCTGCAACAGGCGGCACAATGGTGTTTTCGTCAATCTTCAGGACCTTTCCAAGGTTGTCAACGGTTACGGTTTCCTGTCCGTCCGTTCCATGAAGAAACTGCTCCATATGCTGTTCGATTCCGGCCTTTCCGATTACCGCATCATTGGAATAATCAGGATTTTCTTCTTTCAGAGTTTCCAGTTCTTCTGCCGATGCCTGTCCGGTATAGCCCAGAACCGGCCCCATACTTTCATCATCAATATACTGACGCACAGAATCCTCGATCACATCAATTCCCTGAAGCTGACTTTGATTTTCCATTACTGCAGCCACTGTACTTTCGCTTACATTTGTGGCAATGGTAACAGCCATATATTTCTGGAAGCTGTTTGTGTTAAGCTTATAGCGCATGGATGCAATATCCAGGATTTCCTGTCTGGAAAGTTCTTCTGGAAGTCCGTACTGCTTCAGTTCTTCCGGTGTATAGGCGTCCTCACCATAAAGAACAATAGAAAAACCATCGCTTCCCGTCAGATAATTCATCATATCTTCTGCGGTAGCAGAGGCCTGTTCCTTGGTAAGATCATCAATCAGAGGATGTCCGTAAATATCTGCCTTAAATCTGCTGAGTGTAAATCCTTCTCCTACGTCAAAGGTATAATTTCCACTTTCGTCAAGTACAATGTGGAAGTCACCGGAAAGGGTGTCTCCGTTTTCTGACAGAATCTGAAGAACCCGGTATGCCACTCCGTTCAGGGTCAGATTTTTTTCACGGGTGGTCTCGTAGCTTCCATTATCCTCAAAAGTCAGGGAATAAGACAGAATATTAGAAGCTACCATTTCGCCGTTTCTGTCATAAATATTTCCCCTTGTACTTTTCAGCACACGGGTTTTGGTGATACGGTTTTCAAATTCGCTGATATAGTTTTCACCCTGAATGATCTGCAGTTCAAAAATCTGCCGGATCAGGATAAATGCCATTGCAATAAATACAAGGATCACCACAGTTGTTCGTTTCAGTTGAATTTTTTTGATCAGTTTTTTTATTTTAGTACCCAAATAGACTCACTTTCTTTCCTGACGGGGGTCATAAAATGATGATTGATATAATAAAAAATCCTGTATACGATCACCGTCAGAAATACGGTATAAACAATTTCAGGAATAATAATTCTGTACAGATAGATAAACAGATTCATACGTCCCCTTAAAAGGAACTGGAATCCGTAAACAGCCAGATTATAAAAGAAATCCATGGCTGCGGTGAGAAGGATGGGAACCTTCAGGTCATTATCATAATAAATACGATAAGTATATCCGCTGATAAATCCCACATACATATAGATCAGCGCATAAAATCCAAGAACAGAGCCAAAAAACAGATCTGTCAGAAGACCGCAGAAAAATCCGGTCCACATTCCGCTTTTTCGCCCGCGCATCAGTCCCATGGAGCTGCACAGGATCAGAAGAAGGTTGGGTGTGATGGAGCCAATAGAAACAGAATGAAGCACAGTGGACTGCAGAAGAAAGCAGACAATAATGGTAAAAAACAGAACCAGCTTACTTTTCATTATTCTGCCTCCTTTGCAGTGTCCTCTTCTGAGGCTTCGTCACCTTTTTTCTCCTCTGCTTTTCCCTGCACGGCATCCTGTTTGTTGGTTGTGATCACAAACACGTCTTTCAAATGCTGAAAATCAACTGGAGTAACAAGAGTTCCTGTTTTGGTCAGGTTATTTGTATCCAGTTCGATCTCACTGACGTATCCGATAAATAATCCTTCCACATACTTGTCACTGATATTGGAGGTAACAATTCTCTCGCCTACAGAAACCTTGTCTTCTCTGTCGTAAAGCTGACTGAACCTCAGCTTTCCTTCGTCGATCAGCTCAAGATCTCCCTCTACCACACAGATATCGTCTGTACTTACGGTCATGGCGCTGACATTGCTGCTGTCATCAATAATGGAGCGGACAGTAGCCCAGTTGGAGCCTACCTCAGTGACAATGCCTACCAGGCCTTTTCCGGCAATTACATTGTTGTCCACGCGGATACCGTCATTGCTTCCGCGGTTGATCATAAACGTATCATACCAGTTTCCGGGATCTTTGGAAATGATCCTGGCAGCAACCTTCGGATAGTCTGTATATTCCTCATCCAGCTCATAGAGCTGCTCCAGACGGGCAAGCTCAGCCTGATCCTGCAAAAGCACATTGTTCTGCTCTGTGAGAGTGTCTACCGTTGTCTGCAGTTCCTCATTCTGCTGGATCAGATCCTCTTTTTCCTGGAAGCTGTCCTGAACGCCTGTCATCCACTGGCCTATGGATGCAATGGATTTTTCAAAAGGAACAATAATCAGCCCGGCTGCTTCCTTTAAAGGTGCTGAGGTCACACCGGAGGCAAGGGTGGCGACAATGGCGCTGACGCAGAAAAAGGTCATAATTGCCAGAAGATGTTTACTTTTTAAATGAATACGAAATCGAAATTTCTTTTTCAGGTTTTTCATGGATCATACCCCTAAAAAATTATAATTTACGTTGCTTTACAGGCTGCGCCCATTTTTCCAGTTCCCGGTTCCGGATGATCTTTTCCAGGCCGCTTACGGAAGAAGTTTCATAAAGCTGGGAAAGCCGGAAAGAAAAGCCGGTATAGCTTGCAAGGTAATTGTCTATGTACGGAAGCCGCGTGCTTCCTCCGGTAAGATAAATGCCCTCTCTGGAAATATGATAAGCGATCTGCGGAGGCGTTCTCTCAAGAAATGTTTTCATTTCCGCAGCAATCTCATTGACACAGTTCATAATTCCCGCGTTGACTACATATCCGGAAATGATCTCTTCTCTTGGAAGCCCGGAAATACTGTCGATTCCCACAACCTTGCGGGCGTCCTTTTTCTGATCGTTCAGTCTGCCCATGGCAAGCTTCAGCCGTTTCCCTGTTCTGGTTCCGATCTGAAGGCTGTATCGCTTTCGGATCTCGCTGCAGATGGCTTCGTTCATCTGTCTTCCTCCAATGGGAATCTTTTTGGAGATAATGATCTTTCCGTCTGTAATAATGGAAAACTGCGTGCTCTGTGCTCCGATGTTTACCACCATGCTTCCGGGATTATCCTCCAGGGTGATTCCAAGGGCAAGAGCATCTGCAATGGGAGCTTCCACCATATACACCCGGTTCTTCCGGAGCCAGTGGCCGTTGGCCACATGATAATACGCTCTTTTTTCTACAGCTGTCATATCAAGGGGAACGGAAAAAAAGATATCCGAGCCGATGCCAAGAAATTTATCAATTTTTTTCATCATACTGTAAAGAGCAATTTCCTGAAGCTCAAGATTGGCGATCATACCAAAAGCCATCGGCGAATTAACAACGATATCAACAGGTGATTTTTCAAACATATCGTATGCTTCATTGCCCACGGCGATGATCTTGCGCCCTTTTGACGCAATCATGTTCTTTTCAAGATAGGTTTTGTTTCTCAGAAAGGAATAGACCTTAATGGTACTGCTTCCAAGATCTATTCCATATGTTTTTTTTATCAGCATAAATCTGCCCCTTTATCTCATCATTCCCCGTTCTTTGAAGCTGATGTAACTGCGATCCCCGATAATGATATGATCAAGAAGGCGGATTCCCAGTAATTCTCCCGCCTCACAGATCCGCTGTGTGATCTCTCTGTCGCAGCCGCTGGGTTCCGGATCTCCACCCGGATGATTGTGAACGAGGATCAGACTGACTGCATGGCAGCGGACAGCCTCCATGTATATTTCTCTGGGTGTGACAAGGGTGGCGTTCACCGTTCCCTTGGAGATCAGTCTCTCAGACAGAAGATGGTTTCTGTTGTCCAGCATCATACAGATTAAAAGCTCCTGCTCCTGATGACGGAGCCTTTCCATGTAATAGGAAGCAATAGAATCCGGATGATGAAAACTTAAAGACGGCTTTGCCGCTGCCATGGAAATGCGTTTGGACAGTTCCCCGATGCATTTCAGCTGAACAGCTTTCACCTTTCCCACCCCGTGGATTTTTTCGAGATCCGCGAGAGAACTGTGAATAAGTCCCGGCAGTCCGGGATAGGACGATTCCTGCATATGCTTCAGTATGTTATTTGCCAGAGCAAGAGAACTGCACCCTTTTGTGCCGCAGCGAAGAATTACTGAAAGAAGTTCACTGTCACTTAAGGTTTCTTCCCCTTCACGGATACATTTTTCGTAGGGTCTTTCTGTCTCCGGCAGATCCTTCATTGTTTGTTTCATATGGTTTACCTGCTGTTCTCTGTGCAGGTCCAGGAAAGAATCAACCTTTATTCTAGCATAAAAAGAGAGAGATGTATACTCTCTCCTTTGTTTTTTTACAATTTCATTCTATATTCAGAAGCAATCCACTCTGCGGTTTTTATGCCGTCCATGGCTGCGGAAGTGATTCCGCCTGCATATCCCGCGCCTTCTCCGCAGGGGTAAATACCTGTGATGTTGGAAAGGCCCTTCTGATCCCGTACCAGCCGCACCGGCGAGGAGGTACGGCTTTCTATGCCGCTTAAAACCGCATCTTTTCTGTCAAAACCGGACAGCTTTTTCCCAAAGGCAAAAATGCCCTCTTCAATGGAATCCCCAATTTCTTCCGGAAGAATGGAACGCACATCTGCCAGTACATAGCCGCCTTTGATATTTGGACGGACGTCCCCCAGCTCTCTGCTTACCTGATGGGTGCAGAAATCTCCAAAAAGCTGTACCGGAACCTTTCCCTTTCCAAGTTCCCAGGCTTTTTTTTCGAGATCGCGCTGGAAGGCAATGCCTCCAAGAGCTCCCTCTTCCGGAAAATCCTCCGGAGTGACAGTTACGATCAAAGCGCTGTTGGCATTTTCTCCGTCTCTGGCCTGATAGCTCATGCCGTTGACTGCCAGAAGCCCCTGCTCGGAAGAGGCATTTACCACATAGCCCCCCGGGCACATACAGAAAGAGTATACGCCTCTGCCGTTTTCACAGGTGTGGGTCACCTTATAGCTTGCAGAACCAAGGATTTTATTTTCTGGTTCTCCGTAAAGATCCTGATTGATCATGGACTGGGGATGTTCGATCCGCAGTCCCACTGCAAATGCTTTTGGCTCCATGGCAAGACCTCGGTCCTTCAGCATAAAAAAGGTATCCCTTGCACTGTGGCCCACAGCCAGTACACAGACCTGCGCCGGAACCTGCTCTGAATGGTTGACCTCCACTGCTCTCAGTATTCCGTTTTCTGTATAAAGATCTGTCACCTTGGAACGGAACCGGAAGGTTCCTCCCATTTCCTCAATCTGGCGTCTCATGGTCTGGACAATATTCACAAGTACGTCTGTGCCAAGATGAGGCTTCTGCTGATAAAGGATTTCCGGATCAGCCCCTGCTTCTGTGAAGCGCTTCAGAACTTCCCGGTTTCTTCCGGAGGAATCTTTTACCAGAGTGTTCAGCTTTCCGTCTGAAAAGGTACCTGCTCCTCCCTCTCCGAACTGAACATTGGACTCCGGATCAAGGACACCGTTTTTCCAGAACTGGTTTACAGTCTCCATTCTTTTATCTGCCTCTTCTCCCCGTTCCAGCACCAGAGGACAGTAGCCTGCTCTGGCAAGATACCAGGCGCAGAAAAGCCCTGCAGGACCGCTTCCAACGATTACCGGCCGGGTTTTTAAGGGCTGCTCTCCCGGTTTTGGAAAAGAATAGCTCCTCTCATTAGTTAACATAATATTATTATTGTGAACTTTTTTAAGGATTTTCTTTTCGTTCTCAGCCTTCACGTGCACAGTATATACAAACTTTTTATCCTCTTTATGGCGGGCGTCCAGAGACTGCCGGATAATTTCATAAGAAAATGATGCCTCACCGCAGCGGAGAGTTTTTTTAATTTTCTGTCTCAGGTCTGCTTCCGTATGACTGACCGGAAGCTTCAGCTGGCTGATCTGTATCATATAAGCTCCTTTGCTCCGTGAATTCCGGCCACGGCTCCGCTGGACCATGCCCACTGAAGATTATAGCCTCCGCATGCTCCGTCAATATCAAGAAGTTCCCCTGCAAAATAAAGACCTCTGTGAAGTCTGGATTCCAGAGTTGAAGGATTTATTTCATCGGTAGCGACTCCCCCGGAGCACACCTGAGCCTGTTCAAAGCCCAGAGACCCCTTTACGGTAAGCATGAAATCCACAGCGGCTTTCAATGGATCCTTCTGCTTTATCAGAAGTCGTACAAGTCTGTCCGGAAGAAGGCCTGCAAAAAGCTCTTCTTCAGTTTTATAAGGACAGAGTTCTTTTCTTTTTTTCATAAGTTGCTTCAGTATTTCTTCTGTGTATTCAGGCAGAAAGTTCACGGAAAGCTGAACCTGTTTTTTCTCTGCCAGCGCCCGGGCTACATATCTGCTCAGCTGAAAAACAGGGATCCCTGAAATTCCATACTCAGTAAGCTGAACCTCTCCGGTTTCCTTCCCTGACAGATTTCCGTCAATAAAAAGCTGAACTGCCGCTTCTGTGCGGACGCCTGCCCACAGAGAAAGACTGCTGTTCTGGCATTTCAGGCCTGTCAGCGCCGGAAGAGGCTTTATGATCTGATGCCCCAGTTCACTGGCAAGAGCATAACAGCTTCCGTCTGCGCCTGCAACTGCAGAGGCTTTGGAGCCTCCGGCAAGAATCACTGCGCCCCCCTGATAAGTCCAGGTCTCTGTCTGCACATTCCAGAGATTGTCCGAAAAAAATATCTTTTTTACATGTTCCAGGGTTTTAATCTTTACTTTCAGGCTTCGGGCTTTCATTTCCAAAAGCTCAGGAACACATTTCGCCTGTCCGCTTCTGGGATACAGCCAGCCTTTCCGCTCTGTTGTAAGAATCCCTATCTCCTCAAAAAAATCAAGTGTCTTTTTTACAGAAAACTGTTCAAAGATTTCTCTGACAAATTCCGGGTGGGTTCCTCTGTATGCTCCCTCGTACTGATCCAGATTGGTAAGATTGCATCTTCCGTTTCCGGTTACTGCAATTTTCCGGCCTGTTTTTTCATTGTGCTCCAGAAGGGTAACAGAAGCTCCGGCTTTGGCAGCCTGAACCGCAGCCATCAGTCCCGCGGCACCTCCGCCTACCACGATCAGAGAACGGGACGGATCCACAGGCTTTTTTTTCTTTTTTGCAAGCTGATTTTCTCTCATAAATGCCTCCCTGAGTGGTGTTCTCAGAATTTTCCTGATTTACGGAAGCGTGATCAGATGCTTATCCAGAAGCTTCTGTACAGACATCAGGATTCCAAGCTTTGCATGTTCCCAGGTCAGACCTCCCTGGAAGTAAACGGCATAAGGCGGCTTCATGGGGCCGTCTGCAGAAAGCTCAATGGAAGAACCCTGAACAAAAGCGCCTGCCGCCATGATCACCTGACTGTCATAGCCCGGCATATCCCAGGGCTCCGGATCCACATAGGAATCCACCGGCGCCGCAGCCTGGATCCCCTTACAAAAGGCAACTACCCGCTCCGGCTCGCCTAAGGTCACAGCCTGGATGATATCCTGTCTTGGCTCCTGTCCGTTTGGAATCACAGGGAAGCCCAGTTTCTCGTAAATGTTTGCGGCAAAAACAGCTCCCTTTAAAGCTCCCTTTGTCACCATAGGAGCCAGGAAAAAGCCCTGATAGAAGGAACGGTTCACACCCAGAGAAGCGCCTACCTCCATGCCAAGTCCCGGGCAGGTCATCCTGCTGGCTGCATTTTCCACACATTCCTTTGTTCCTGCGATATATCCGCCGATAGGGGCAAGACCGCCTCCCGGATTTTTAATCAGAGAACCCACGATCATATCTGCTCCCACATCACTTGGTTCTACGGTATCCACAAATTCACCGTAGCAGTTGTCCACCATACAGATCACGTCAGGCTTAATGCTTTTTACAAAAGCGATCAGTTCTCCGATCTCCTTTACAGAAAAAGAAGGTCTTGTCTGATAGCCCTTGGAGCGCTGGATCTCCACCAGCTTTGTTTTTTCGTTGATGGCTTCCCGGATCCTGTCATAGTCAAAGGTTCCGTCCTCCTTCAGATCCACCTGACGGTAGGTGACGCCGTATTCTGCAAGAGAACCCCTGGCCGGACGGATTCCGATCACCTCTTCCAGAGTGTCATAGGGCTTTCCTGCCGGAGCTAAAAGCTCGTCTCCCGGACGGAGATTTCCAAATAACGCAATGGCAAGAGCGTGAGTTCCGCAGGCGATCTGAGGACGTACCAGGCAGGCTTCTGTGTGGAAGGTATCTGCATAAACCTTTTCCAGAGTATCCCGCCCGAAGTCGTCATAGCCGTAGCCTGAGCTTCCGTTAAAGCACTCGGAGCTTACCTTGTTTTTCTGCATGGCAAGCAGCACCTTCATCTGATTATATTCTGCTTTTCGATCAAATTCCTCAAAGCGCTCTTTTAAAGAATCCTCGATCTGTGCGCCAAAATTATAAACCTCTTCTGAAATTCCTAACTGTTCATATATTTCTTTCATCATGCAACCTCTTTTTCTTTATTCAATCCTGTGTTTTACAGGTGTTCCTGCAACTGCAGATCAGCTCCTGCCGGAGTATGCGCGGCAGGCTTTTTAATATGCGGATATAACAGATGTAAAATCCGGTTCCTGTCTGTCCTGGTTTTACAGAAGAATCCCTTTTTTTCTGCATATTTCCAGCATATAATCAAGAATCTGATCTTCCTGATAGGAAAACTGATCTTTGTTTACCCAGGTTACCTCCTGTTCTCTCCGAAACCAGGTAAGCTGCCGCTTTGCAAAATGTCTGGTATCCCTCTTCAACACTCTGACAGCTTCCTCAAGAGGGTATTCTCCGTCCAGATAAGCAAGGATTTCTTTATATCCAAGTCCCTGCATGGATACCATTCCTCTGTGGCAGCCCTCTTCCTTTAGCCTGGCCACCTCTTCCAGAAGACCTTCCTTCATCATCTGATCCACCCGAAGATCAATTCTTTCATAAAGAAGCTCCCGTGGCATATTCAGCACAAAATAAGCCAGATTGTAGGGACTTTCATGCTGTTTCTGTTCTTCATTGTGAGCAGAGATGGGAGAACCGTTCTGATGATAAAACTCAAGAGCCCGGATCACACGCTTTACATTGTGGGCGTGAATGGCATCTGCGCTTACAGGATCCACCTTTCTCAGCATTTCATGGAGATGCTCCCCGCCTTTTTCTTCTGCAAGAGCTTCCAGCTCCTTCCGGTAATCATTTTCCTGCTGAGCTTCTGTAAAATCAATATCCTTTGTAACTGCCTGAATATAAAATCCAGTTCCTCCTACCAGAATGGGTATTTTTCCTCTGGAATAAATATCCTCCATGGCTTTTTTTGCCATCTGCTGAAATTTTACAATATGAAATTCTTCCTCCGGTTCCAGAACATCCACCAGATAATGAGGAATCCCCTGCATTTCTTCAGGTGGGATCTTTGCGGAACCAATATCCATTTTTTTATATACCTGCATGGAATCTGCAGAAATGATCTCTCCGTTTACTGTCTTTGCAAGGGAAATGGAAAGACTTGTTTTTCCCACTGCCGTCGGTCCGGTCAGTACGATCAAGGGCTGTTTCATATGGCTCTCCTAAACAATTCGTTTAAATTTCTTTTCCAGTTCTGTTCTTGTCATGGAAATAATGGTAGGGCGTCCGTGAGGACAGTGATAAGGGTTATCCAGGGTCAGAAGCTCGTCAATAAGCTTTTCCGCCTCTTTCGCCGACATGGCGTGATTTCCCTTGACTGCTGCCTTACATGCCATAGTCGCCAGTCTGGAGGCAAAAATATCAAGGGCATCCTTTTCCCCGCTGCCGGAAAGCTGATCCAGCATTTCCAGAAACAGTGCTTCTTCACTGAATCCATAGAGAGTGGCTGGAACCGCACTGATCCGGTATTCTTTTCCGCCAAATTCCTCAATCTCAAATCCAAACTGAGAAAAGTATTTCTGATTTTCCTTCAGGATGTTCTCTTCCTGAAGATTTAAGGTTACGATCAGAGGCGGATTCAGATACTGAGAATCCACAGTCTTTTCCCGGAAGCTTTTTACAAGCCGTTCATAATAAACCTTTTCATGGGCAGCATGCTGATCAATAATATAAAAATTATCGCCAAACTGTGCCAGCCAGTAGGTGTCAAAGATCTGTCCTACCAGGCGGATATGTTCCCGGGATTCCGGCGCAAGAAGCTTTTCCTCAAATAACTCCAGCTGCCTTGGCTCCTGGGCTGTCATTTCCCGGCTGTTGTGTTCCGAGTCTGATGATGAAAGCTCCTGACCGTTTTCCTCCCTGATCACCGTCTCCGGATTCTGTTCAGTTTTCTCCGGTGAGTGATCATCACAGGCAGCGTCCATTGGTTTCTCAACGGAATCCACGGATTTTGTCTGTGTTTTTTCTAAAAGTAAGCGCTCTTTTTCCGGGCCTGATCTCTCTGATCCTGAGTTCTTATTTTCTGATTCGATGTAGTTGGTATTTTTTAATTCATTGTTTTCTTCAGCCGGAAGCTTTGTTTCTGTTTCCCGTTTCAGCTCCTCTTCCTGCTTTTCACGGAGAGTACCCTGAAAAAGATTTTCCTCTGAGGCGGAAAAAACCTGCGGTTTCTTTGTTTCCATTGTATGAGAAGCACTGTACGAAGCGGATGGTTCTTTTACTGTACTCTGGTAAGCCGGCCTTTCCATCCATGACTTTGTTTTTTCCGGGACAAAAGCGCCTGCGCCTGCATAAGCTCTGTCTCCGGATATTCCGGTTTCCTGCATTTCTTTTTCTGTATGTCCGTAAAGCTGTTCTCTTCGTTTCTTTTCAAAGGGTTCCGGAACAGAAACAGACTTTACAGGTGTTTCCTTTGTTTCCGGCTCCGGACGGCCCACAGAAACCTTTGGGATCATCTCTTTTCCCATCAGCGCCCGGCGAACGGTATCGTAAACTGCCTCATAGACCTCCTGCTCTCTGGCAAACCTTACTTCACGCTTGGCAGGGTGAACGTTTACGTCCAGGTCATTTCCCTCCATCTGCATCTGAAGGGACACAAAAGGAAATTTATGCTGCATCAGAAAACCCTTGTAGGCGTTCTCTATGGCTTTTGTGATAATGTTATTTTTTACATAGCGGCCATTGATATAATAATTCTCAAAGCTTCGGTTTCCTCTGGCAATTTCCGGTTTTCCCACAAATCCGGTGATCTTCATAAAATCATTTTCAAATTCCGCGTCCAGAAGAGCCTTTGTGATATCCCTGCCGTAAACGCTGTAGATCACATCCTTTACACTGTAGTTTCCGGAGCTGTGAAGCTTTACCTGCCGGTTCTGGATGTATTTAAAAGAAATTTCCGGGTGGGACAGGGCAAGCTGTTCCATTAAGGTATGGATGTAATTGGCTTCCGTCATGTCTGATTTCAGGAATTTGCTTCTTGCCGGAGTGTTATAAAAAAGATTACGCACAAGAAAGGTGGTTCCCTCCGGAGCTCCAAGCTCTTCCAGAGAATGTTCCACCCCGCCCTCAATAATATACCGGGAGCCGCTGACCGCAGACGAAGTTTTTGTAATCAGCTCCACCTGAGACACAGCCGCGATACTGGATAACGCCTCCCCGCGGAATCCAAGAGAAGCAATCTGTTCCAGATCCTCCACTTTTTCGATTTTGCTGGTAGCATGACGAAGAAAGGCAAGAGGAATCTGGTCTGCCTCAATGCCTGCTCCGTTATCTGTAATGCGGATCAGCTTTTTGCCGCCGTCTGTGATCTCCACTGTAACAGCCGTGGCTCCTGCGTCAATGGCATTTTCCACAAGCTCTTTTACAACAGAGGAAGGGCGTTCCACCACTTCTCCTGCCGCGATCTTGTCAATGGTATTCTGGTCTAAAACCGCGATCTTTCTCAACCCAAATCTCCCCTTCTTCCTTTCTGCCGGTCTTGCCCTGAAAGGCTTTTACCAGCGGTTCTGTATTTTGTTCTGAAGATTATAAAGAATATTCATAGCCTCCATAGGCGTCAGATGCGACATGTCCAGATTTCGGATCTCTTCCACAATATCATTGTCCTGTACGGTATCGAAAAGAGACATCTGCGCCATATCCACCTGATCGTACACGATCTTCTGCTTTTTCTTTGAGGAAGAGGTAAGATCCTTAACTGCTGCCGTAATGTCCGCATCACTTAACTCCTCCACCAGCTCCTTTGCCCGACGGATCACAGAATCCGGCACTCCTGCAAGCTTGGCAACCTGGATTCCATAGCTTTTGTCTGCTCCGCCTTTAACAATCTTCCGGAGAAAAACAATATCGTCGCCTTTTTCCTTTACGGCAATGCAGTAGTTGTTTACGCCGGAGATCTTGCCCTCAAGCTCTGTCAGCTCATGATAATGGGTTGCAAAAAGAGTTTTTGCCCCGCAGAGCTTTGTATCGCTGATATGCTCGATCACTGCCCAGGCAATGGCAAGTCCGTCAAAGGTACTGGTTCCTCTTCCGATCTCATCCAGGATCAGAAGACTTTTTGCAGTAGCGTTTCTCAGAATGTTGGCAACCTCTGTCATTTCCACCATAAAGGTACTCTGACCGCTGGCAAGGTCATCGGAAGCTCCTACTCTGGTAAAGATCCTGTCCACGATTCCGATATTTGCCTTGTCTGCCGGAACAAAGCTTCCGATCTGAGCCATAAGGACGATCAGGGCTGTCTGGCGCATATAGGTGGATTTACCTGCCATATTCGGACCTGTGATAATGGACACCCGCTTTTTCTGATTGTCAAGATAAGTATCATTGGCAATAAACATATCATGCTCGATCATCTGCTCCACAACCGGATGCCTGCCGTTTTTAATATCCAGGACACCGCCTTCATTGATCTTCGGGCGCACATAGTTATTTCTCTGGGCAACCAGGGCCAGAGAGGCAAAAACATCAAGGGCGGCAACTGCCTTGGCAGTTTTCTGAATACGCACGACCTCTGCGCCTACCTTATCGCGCACCTCGCAGAAAAGCTCATACTCCAGAGCGTAGAGCTTATCCTCTGCCCCAAGGATCAGATCCTCCAGATCCTTTAATTCCTGGGTAATGTAACGCTCTGCATTGGTAAGAGTCTGCTTTCTTATATAATTTTCCGGCACCAGCTCCTTAAAGGAATTGGTAACCTCCAGAGAATAGCCAAATACGCGGTTGTATTTGATCTTCAGATTTTTAATTCCTGTGCGCTCTTTTTCTCTGGCCTCAAGCTCTGTCAGCCATTTTTTGCCGTCTGTACGGGAACGGCGGAATTTATCTACATCCTCATGATACCCCTCCCGGATAATGCCTCCGTCCTTCTGAGCCAGAGGCGGCTCCTCTACAATGGCGCTTTTGATCAGAGCGGCAATATCCTCCAGAGGATCCATGTCCTCATAAAGTTCTGTGAGAAGAGGTGTTTTAAAATCCTTCAGGATCTGCCGGATATGGGGAAGCATTTCAAGAGAGGAAGCAAAGGCAACCAGATCTCTTGGATTGGCAGACTGATAGCTGATGCGGCTGATCAGTCGTTCCAGATCGTAAATAGGATTTAAGTATTCCCGTATCTCGTCCCTGAGCATAGGACTTTTATTCAGCTCTTCCAGAGCTTCCAGACGCCGGTTGATCTCCTGAGCGTCAATAAGAGGCTGTTCCACATAAGAGCGGAGGGTACGGGCTCCCATGGCAGTTTTTGTTTTATCCAGCACCCACAAAAGAGAGCCTCTTTTATTTTTTTCACGAAGAGTTTCCACAAGCTCCAGATTTCTGCGGCTGGAGCTGTCAATCAGCATATATTTTTCTGCCGCATAGGGGCGGATCCCGGCCATATGAGAAAGCGCTGATTTCTGGGTTTCCTGAAGATAAAGGAACAGAGCGCCGGAAGCGATCACTCCGCTGTCATAATCCTGGATTCCCAGGCCCTCCAGAGTATTTACATGAAAATGCTCTTTTAAAGTCCGCTTACACAGACTGTCGTCAAAATACCAGGCATCCAGAGGGAATACACAGATACCCAGACGGTTTTTCAGATCATCCGTATCCACGCCGCTCATAAAAAATGCATCGTTGCAGATGATCTCGGCAGGAACAAATTTATTGATCTCATCCAGAAGCTTCTGCGGTTTATCTACCTCTGTAAGAAAACAGTCGCCTGTGGAAATATCCGCAATGGCGCAGCCAAAGTGATCTTCCATAGACACAATGGACATCAAATAATTATTTTTGGATTCATCCAGAGAAGCCGCATCCAGAGTGGTTCCCGGAGTTACCACACGGATGACCTCTCTTTTTACCAGTCCCTTTGCTTTTTTCGGGTCTTCCACCTGCTCACAGATGGCAACCTTATAGCCTTTTTCGATCAGACGGTTAATATAGGTTTCCGCAGCATGAAAGGGGACCCCGCACATGGGGGCCCTTTCTTCCAGTCCGCAGTCTTTGCCTGTCAAAGTGATCTCCAGCTCTTTTGTAACGGTCAGAGCATCCTCAAAAAACATTTCGTAGAAGTCACCCAGACGGTAGAATAAAATACAGTCCTTATACTGCTGCTTTGTTTTTACATATTCGGCCATCATTGGTGATAATTTTTTGATATCAATAGTTGTAGTTCCATTTTCCGTGTTTGTATTTGTATTCAAGTGCTTCCTACCTCATATTCTTAAGTAAAGCAACATTTCTTGATGAATATTGCTGTAATCCAGTATTTAATCAGTCCCCATTCTAACACGGAAGAATGGAATTTTCAATACTCAACAACCTTACGTTTTCTTAGTTTTGTCCATATTAGCTGACAAATCGAAAGTCAAATGAGCTGATATTTCTATCAGCCCATTGTCGTATCTATTGGGGTGAAACATTTTACAGACAAGATTTCTGTATATCTTCGATTTTCCCAATAAATTTCCTGTTCTTTCATTTAATACTTTTGTTTAAACAACTGCTTCTATAATTTTGTTTCTGCTTTTCCTTATTTCATTCCCCTCTCCTGAATACCACCTGATTTTCTTTGATCGTCAGCAGCACTTTGATATCTGCCAGATCTTCTGGCTTTGCTGTCAGTGGATTCTGGTCTAATACCACAAAATCTGCTGTTTTGCCAGGCGCAATGGTTCCTTTTGTATCTTCCTCAAAATACTGATATGCCCCGTATTTTGTGATTGCTTTCAGAGCATCCAGAACAGAAATCTTCTGGTTTTCTCCAATGCTTCTGCCTTTTCTTGTGATGCGGTTTACGGCGCAGGAAACTGTTTTCATCATGTCCGGCGGGATTACCGGAGAATCCTGATGGAAGGTATACTTCATATCATATCCTATGGCATCCTTTACCGGAGAGATCTGGCTTCCGAGCTTTTCTCCGAAATTTTTTAAATGAATGTCTCCCCAGTAATAGGTATGAGCCACAAAAAAGCTTGGGATCATTCCGATTTCCGCCATACGGCGAAGCTGTTCTTTTTGTACAAGCTGGGCATGTACCATAACCGCTCTGTGGATATCCTTATCCTCCCTTAAGGCCAGCTCCTTTTCAAACTGAGAAACATACTGTTCTGCTGCCGCGTCTCCATTGCAGTGAGCCAGAAGCTGCTGCTTTTTGTCAAGTGCCAGTCTAATGTAGGTTCGCAGCTGTTCGTCTTTGTAGATGGGATATCCGCAATAGTCTTTTTCTCCCTCATAGGGATCTGTCATCCAGGCTGTCTTACCCTGAGGCGAACCGTCCAGAAAGATTTTATATCCGCCCATCTTTAAATGATTGTGATACTTTCCGGTATAATCATTTTCTTCCTCGATAAGTTCAGAAGCTGTGGTAATATCAAGATACCCAACTACATCGAGATGCAGCAGTCCCATATCTGAGGCTGCTTTTAAAAGCTGGAATAAGGGCTTTCCCACCATTCCGTCCTGAACGGTTGTAATACCATAGCTGGAATAAATTTTCTGGGCTTCCACGATCAAATTCATAAGCTCCTGCGGTGAACCGGCAGGAATCCCGGACTGGAAGCTGAGAAAGGCTTTTTCTTCCATATATCCGTCAGGAATCTGCGTGCCCTCCATGCGTCCGTAACGTCCGTCAGAGGTATCCTCTGTATGCTCATCAATTCCCTGAAGCTGAAGACCTTTGCTGTTTGTCACGCCCATATGGGAGGATGCGTGAATCAGAAGAACCGGATTCTCTGTACTAATCTGATCCAGAACTTCTCTGTTAGGGTGACGCCCCTCCTTCAGAAAATTGTGATCGTAATTGCAGCCTGTCAGCCATGCGCCTTCTGGAAGATCCTTCTGATCTTTGAAGTCTTTCATTGTATCTATAATGTCCTGAAAGCTTTCGCAGGAGGAAAGGTCGCACTGTCTCATTGCATTTGCCACGCCCACAAAATGAGAGTGTCCGTCAATAAATCCCGGAAGCATGGCGCCTCCGTGAAGGTCAATGATCTCATCCTGCTCTTCATAGAGCTTCATAATCTCATCCTGATCGCCAACTGCAAGAATCTTCCCGTTTTCTGCACATACTGCTTCCGCATATAAGGCATCATCTTCCATGGTGATAACTGTTCCGTTAATATAAAATGATTTCACAGAAATTCTCCTTTTTTTCATACATCTTTCCCAGCATCTGCATAATACGAGACTGTTTGAACAGGCTGCATACGCAGGAAAATGTGAGCTGTATTTCTCATATAAAAGTAAAAAATCAGAAGAGACCAGATCTGAATCCAGCCCCTCCCGATAGAGTGTGTTTATTAATATCCCTTCCGGGCTCTCAGATTTCCCTTGTAGCTTCTTTCAGCCACTGCTTTTCCTCCTCGTCAAGATAAGGAGAAATTTTTTTATAAACTTCTGCATGATACTGGTTTAAAAGCTCTTTTTCATGAGCTGATAAAAGTTCCGGAGCAATGCCGTCCAGGTCAAAAGGAACCATGGTAAGGTTCTCAAAGCACATGAACTGTCCGTAAGCAGTCTTTTCTGCTTTTTTGCATACGATCAGATTCTCGTGACGGATACCGAATTCATTCTCTACATAATAGCCCGGCTCGTTGGAGGTGATCATACCCTCTTCCAGAACGCAGGCAGACTGTCCGGGAGCTGTTTTCCAGCGGAAACGGTTTGGCCCTTCATGGACATTCAGAAGATATCCCACACCGTGTCCGGTTCCATGATTATAGTCTTCACCTAACTGCCATAATGGTTCTCTTGCAATGTAATCCAGATTAAGATCCGTACATCCATAACGGAATTTTGCTGCTGCAAGATTCAGGTGTCCTTTCAGCACAAGGGTAAAATATTTCTTTTCTTTTTCCGTTACCGGGCCAAGCACAACCGTTCTTGTGATATCGGTGGAACCTTCCAGATAATGTCCGCCTGTATCGCACAGCGCCAGGCCGTGAGGTTCCAGAGGAATATCTGTTTCCGGTGACGGGCTGTAGTGGCAGATTGCCGCATGACCTGCATAGGAAACAATAGGATCAAAGCTGTTGTCCAGAAAGTTTTCCTGCTCCTTGCGAAGGGAAAATAAATGGTCTGCCGCACTGAGCTCTGTGATCGTTGTTTTTCCTACGTTTTTTTTCAGCCAGTAGATAAATTTTGTCACAGCTACGCCGTCTTTGATATGGGCGATGCGCTCGTTTTCCACCTCAACCGGATTTTTGATGGCTTTTGGAAGAAGGGTAAGATTTTCTTCATCCAGAACCTTCACACTTTCCGGAAGGCTGCTGACCAGACGGCTGTTTGCGCTTTTTCTGGAAAGAAGAACGGTTCTGTTCTCCGGAACGGTTTTCACATACTGGTAAATATCATTGTAAGGCTTCAGAACCACGCCGTCTTTTTCCAGAGAGGTTCTTACTGCGGCATCAAAGGCCTTCTCATTGGCAAAAAGAAGAATCTCATCCTGGGTCATAACAAGATAGGAAAGCACTACCGGGCAGCAGTGGATATCGTTTCCGCGGATATTTAAAAGCCACGCAATATCGTCAAGAGAGGTAAGGATAAAGGCATCTGCGCCTTTTTCCGCCATTTTTTCACGAATCTGCGCACATTTATCTGCCCTTGACTTTCCTGCCCATTTTTCTTCAAGCTCCATAACCGGCTCACAGGAAAGCTCCGGGCGGTTCTTCCAGATTTCTCCGATCAGGTCCTCCTCTACGGAAAAACGAATATTCTTGTCTGCAAGAAGGGATTTCAACTCCTCTGTCTCCGCAGCGCTTACGCATCTTCCGTCAAATCCAAGACACATGCCTTCCGTCAGCTTATCCTTCAGAAATTCATGGACGGTAGGAACCTCTGGCTCTCCCATTTTAAAAAGTGTGACAGTGGTTCCCTCAAGCTGCTGGGCAGCCTGGATAAAATATCTTCCGTCTGTCCAAAGTCCCGCCATATCGGAAGTGATCACTGCGGTTCCCGCAGAACCGGTAAATCCTGTAATATATTTTCTGCATTTAAAATAATCGCCTACATATTCTGAGCCATGAAAGTCGTCTGTGGGAACCAGATAAGCGTCCACATGTTTTTCTTTCATCAGGCTTCGAAGAGCGGCAAGCCGTTCCTGTACGGTCATTCTTTCCATCTCCTTTGTATTGATACTGGTACAGAGAATACGAAATAAACTGCTGTTTACACAGCACTGTTTTGCGTGGAAATCCCCATGGAATTTTAGTATTCCCTCTACTGGTAAGTTTATCACAGATTTCGTTCATTTAAAACCCTACACGTCAAAATATTCATCCAGCTGCTTTTTAAATTCCTCAGGAATGTTCTGTGGAAACGGCATACTGTCAATATCAGAAAGGCTTTCTGCAATGTGGGCTAAAAGCCTGGCGCTTCTTTCCAGGGACCAGGCGGAAAGAAGTTCCACGGTATCGTAATGAGTATGCATTCCAAAGCCGTCTCTGTTTAAAGTCATGGCAGGGATTCCCTTCCATGCAAAGGTATTGGAGTCGCTTCCCCAGATCTGATTTTTGGTCGTCATGCCAATGCCTGTTTCACGTGCAAGGTAGGTAAGCATGGCGCACACTGACGGATCTGCGGTAACGCCGATCACGTTTCCGCCAACAAGCTGGCCGGCAAGATCTACGTTCATGTTGAATCTGTGCTGATTCAGCTCCTGCTGGTGAAGCTTTACATAATGGCGGCTTCCCAAAAGGCCTTTTTCTTCTGCGCCAAACCATACAAATTCCACGGTTCTTCTTGGCTGATGCTCCTTTAAATAACGGCACACCTCCATAATAATGGCTGCGCCTGCCATGTTGTCATAGGCTCCCGGACCTTCCGGAACAGAATCGTAGTGAGCGGTAAGCGTCAGGATCTCGTCTGCTCTGTCCGTACCCTGAATCCTTGCCTCCACATTGCGGGAGGTGCGCTTTACTTCCTCCTGAATAAGAGTAAGTTGTGCTTTTTTTGCCCCCCGTGTTACCATTTCCACTGCGTCAAGATAGTGAACGCCAACACCCTGGATCAGTTCTTTTTCATTTAAGGATTCGTATACCTTCTGAGGAATGGCGGCAGCTCTTGGGATGCGGTCCTCTCCTTCATCTACAGGAGAACCGCTGATGCTTACAAAGCCTGCAACCCCTGCTTTTATAAGGCGAAGGTACAGATCCTTCCGCACGATCTCGTTGACCATAACGATTTTGCCTGCTGCATGAGAAAGACTGATATCATCTCCGTTTTCCACATACAGAAACTCTGCTTCCACGCCCTCTTTGGCTGTGCTTCCGCATCTCTGATATCCTGTCACCTGATAGGTTTTATGATAGGGCTCTGTAATGGTAAGCTCTGCCTTTCGGATTCCCCAGGCATCAAAGGAAAATTCTTCTATGCGGCTTTCCATGCCAAAGCTCTTTAATTCTGCCTGAATCAGGGAAGCGGCCTTTTCCTCTGTAGGGGTTCCGGCCTCTCTGATATAGTTAAATTTTGAGACAAAATCCATCTGTCGCTGTCCGCTGATTGTGTTTTTACTCATAATGATCCCTCCGTTGTAATTGTTTTCTGATATGGATTTTATTCTTTCCATCCTTCCATGTGGCGCACGATTCTCTTATAAAAATCAACTGCAGGAGGAAGGGCGGAAATACTGATATTTTCGTCAATTCCATGAATACTCTGATACTGCTGTTCATTGATTTCCAGAGGTGCAAAACGGATGCTGTTTTCACACACAGGAGTATAGAATCTGGCGTCTGTGCCTCCTGTCATGGCATATGGAGCAACGATCACGCCCGGGTACATTTTTTTCACCACATGCTCTATAAGGCGGAAAGGCTTTCCTTTATAATCCACTACCGGGCAGGGCTGATGAATCAGGATCGGCTCTGTTTCGATGCCGTATTTCTCAGCAATTTTTGATACCAGAGCAAGACTTTCCTCTACTCCCTGATGATGAATGAAACGCATATTTCCTGTTACAGAAGCTTCCTGGGGAATCACATTCAGTCCGTCAGAGCCCTTTGCCATAGTAAAATTAAGGGTTGTGGTGATCATGGCAGCTCCAAGAGGATTTACCTTTGGCAGCAGCTTTTCCAGAAGAGGTTCAAGCTGTCTTTCGTATTTCATAACCTTGCCCAGAGCCCCCTCTGTATAAGGAGCCATTCTCCGGAACATTTCCGCTACCGTAGGGTTCATTTTTGAGGTAAATGGGTTATGATTCTCAATATCCATCATAAAAGCAGCCAGACGGGTAAGAGGCGTCTGTTTCTGGGGAACGCTGGCATGTCCTCCGTTTCCCTTTGCAGTAAAACGGATATCTCCATAGCCCTTTTCCAGACAGCCTACCATGGCAAACCGGCCTTTTACTCCCTTCATGGGCTCTTCCTTGATCATTCCGCCTTCGTCCATAAGGAATTTTAAATGCACGCCGTTGTCCTGAAGCCATTTTACGGTAAGAGGCGCGCCCTCTCCGCCGATCTCCTCTGTACAGCTGCTTGCAAGATAAACATCGCATGCCGGAACATAATCCTTTGCGATCAGCTCCTCCACAGCCTGAAGAAAGCAGAACAGACTGCCCTTGGTATCTACCGTTCCTCTTCCCCATACAGCGCCGTCTGCAATTTCTCCGCTGAAAGGCTCGTGCTTCCATTCTCCGGAAGCCTCTACCACATCCTGGTGGCTCATAAAGAGAATGGGCTCTCCCTGGCCTTTTCCCTTCCACTTAAAAAGAAGACTTCCGTTAAACTCATGCTTTTCACAGACTTTGTGAATGTTCGGAAACAGCTTTTCCAGAACCTCATGAAATCTGTAAAATTTACTGAGATCCTGCTGAAAGGCATTGGAAATCGTCTCGCAGCGGATCATTTTTCCCAGTTTTTCACCATAAAGCAGTTCTCTTTCATTTGCTTTGCCGTTCATAATACTCCTCCTTATCAAAGCTTGTCTTTTTTCCATAAAATATATCCGATCAGAAGCGCCATTCCACCTGCAGGGATCAGCAGGATGCTTGTCTGGGAAATGGCTGCCGGAACAAACACACAGAGAAGGGTCATGGAAAGTAGCGGAATAGCTGCAATCTTCATGCTCTTTTTAAAGTATTTCAGTCCAAGAGCGCCGAAAAGCGCCGGGACAACCGTATCAAATGCCGGGGTCAGAACCGGGTTTTCCAGAACCGGTGTCAGAGGAACCAGAAGAAGGACTCCGGCAAAGATCACCAGCATGGTCACAATGGAGCTGGATGCTACGCTTAAGGTAGAAATGATTTCATTTTCCGCAGTTCCCACCTCTGTTTTTGCAATATCCCTTGCATTCATGGCACAGGGAATTTTAAGATTGGTCACATTTCCCGTAAGGAAGGTAAGATAGCTTCCTCCATTTCCAAGCATGGGGGCATAAACAAGAAATTCCACAATTCCTACCGGAATATAAACAATTCCCACCTTGATAAAGCCGTTAATAAAGCCCTTAAAATCCGGGAAAGCTCCGTAAATGGCACCAAGCATAAAAGGAACTGCAAGAAGCAGAAGCGCTGCTGATATCAGCATGATCCTTCCAAGCCGGTGCTGCTGTCTGTTAAATTCTTCCAAAAATTTTTCTTTATCCATATGATCCTCCTACAGATTGATCAGAACAGCAGCTGCCATTCCAATAATCATACTGACTGCAATACTGAAATTTTCCAGCCACTCCATTTTTTTCTTTACGATCAGGTATTCAAATACCGCCATAGCCAGGGCGGAAATTCCTGCCACCAGAAGAGGCGTACTGTTTTTGAAAGCGGTCCAGGTTCCCACATAGGAACCGATATATGCGCTGCACAGACCGATAAACATGGCGATGGTGGCATAAGTGCCAAAGCCAGGTCTGCCGCTGTCATTTTTCTTTTCTTTTTTCTGCACCTTGCCCAGATATTTTTTCAGTCCGAAGATGCAGCAGGTGATGCCGCTTAAAATTCCGGCTGTCATAACCAGAGCTATGGTGGTAAAGGCGCCAATGGACATCTCGCTTACTTTAAGGCCGGAAAGTCCCATTCCGGTTGCCGCGATCTCAGCCACGTTCAGCTCGTACTGTAAAGCTCCCACCACAGAAAGCCTCAGCCAGGATAAGGGAACTCCAAGGCTTCCGCTGAGAGCGATCACGCCCAGAAGGATACTGACGCCCGGAAGAACGGAAAAGGTTGCGCTTGACATAATGGCCCGTCTCATCACCTTCTTATCCATTCCAATGGCGATTCCCGCCCGGTAGCTTTTTACCAGAAACACCACACACATGATCAGGATAAACAGAAGCACGCTGCCTGTGATCAGATAAAAGGGCAGGCTGTTTACCTGTTTCAGATACTCGTTCATCTCTCTTTCCTCCACCTTTGTTTATTCTTTACGATTTTATCACAAAACCATACAAAAAGACAGAACATTTTACCGGTTTCCCTGCCGTAAAATATTCTGTCCCTAAAGCTGTTTTATTTTTTCAGATATTCAAAATATGCAAACAGTCCCTCAGCCATAACAGGATCAATGACCGGAATACCTGCTGCTTCTTCAAGCTCTTTTGCTATTCCGATCGTTGCCATGCCTGTACAGGCAAGAGCAAGCACATCCGCCCCCTGCTCTTTTAATTTTTTTGCCATATTCACCGTACTTTTCCTGCCTTTTGATGTCATAAGATCCAGTGTGCTATATACCCCATCCGGTCTTCCTATTAGAAGCTGGTCGGACTTAAGTTTTGCATAAGCTTTGGGGGCATAATCTGTAATCCCAAGTACACCGATTTTTTCTCCGTATTTCCGTGCAAGAGCAAGCGTTGTCTCACCGCCTCCGGTAACCGGGATTCCCGGAAGAGCTTCCCGGATCTCCTCCACTCCCGGATCGTCTGCACAGCTTACAATGATCATATCCACATCCCGGAAGCTTTTGGCGGTTTCCACGATTTTGGGGACTGCAAGAGCGCCAAGCTCCGGAGAATGGATTCCTTCATACTGGTCGGGAATGCATTTTGTTTCCACCGTAAGCATTGGAAAATATTGATTCAAAAGTTTTTCGTGAGCCAGAAGAATATCCTGATCCTCTGTTGTCAGGACTCGTATCAGACCTACCTTGAATTTTTTCTCCAAAACAGCCTCCTCCTTTCAGATACAGAACACGCCGTCCTCGATGATCTTCTCATTATCCAGATAAAGGGTGGGACGAAGGATAATTCCGTCCATGTGGCACTCTGCCTTATTCACACCGCCAAAAGAGGTGTTTGTTCCAAAAGCAATGTGCACGGTTCCGTAAACTTTTTCATCTTCAAGAATAATTCCGTTTAATATGGCTGCCTCGTTTGTTCCAATACCAAGCTCACAGAGGGTTCCGTTTGTCTCATTTTTCAGAAGTACATCCAGATTCTCGCTTTTTTCTCCGGTAACAGAACGGAGCCTGCCGCCTGAGATCACCATGTGAAGAGGGCTTTCCAGCTTTCCGATACCCACCATGGAGCCGTCTATGATCATTTCTCCTTCAGAGCCGTTCTCAAGAGGAGCAATATAAGCTTCCCCGGAAGGAAGGTTTCCACACTGTCCCGGCTTTTTGTATACCCCGGGGCTTGGAACGCCGTTTCTTCCCTTCAGGGAAATCTTCAGAACCTTACCGTCCTTTTCAATGCGGGCTTCCGAAGCTTTTGTAAGCTTTTCTGTAATAACCTCTGTCAGCTTTTCTACCTGGTCGTAATCTGCAGTCATCGCCCCTTTGGAAAACATTTCTTCCGTGATCCCGGGCATGGTGGCAACTCTTGTACCTGCCTTTGCAGCCTCTATACGGGCATTGGTGTGAGTTAAAGACTGCGCCGTAGGAGCAACAACCACATCTGCGTTTTTCATGGCTGCCGCAACTGCCTTCGGAGGCTCCTGGCCGCTTAACTCCCTCTCCTTCATCACCATCAGAAGCCGTTCGCAGCCAAGGTTTCCGGCTGCTTCATAAAGAGCTTCCCCGATTCTTTTTCTTGTATCGTCTGTGACAATGAGAACCTCTTCTCCTTCTTTCACTGCCAGACAGGAAGAAAGGATTCCCTCTGCTGTTTTTATTAACTGTTCCATTTTCTTTTTTTGTTATCCGATAAAAGAAACAATCGGATTTTTCCTTTCTCCCGGCAACTTCCGGGGTATCTGCATCTGTGTGTAGCCTTACAAATCTGTCAGTTCAGAAACTACACGGGCCAGAAGTGTTCTTGGCAGAACAACCTTCTTACCGGTTTTTTGTGCGAACATTTTTTTCATTTCCTGAGTATATCCAATGCAGTCCAGCACAATAAGATCTCCCTCCATGCCACTTATTTCCTCTGCCGCCTTTTCCAGTTCCCCCCAGTCTCCGTAGGGAGAGGCAGCTACTACGCTTACTTTTTGTACATAATTTTTCCACTTTGCAGCGCACTGCTCCTCCTGAAGGGGAGAAGGGGTCAGGCAGATAATATGTGAGCTTTTGGTAAGCAGAGGAACCACCCTGTCCAGAATATCGCAGGGATAGATCAGAGGGATTTTTTCTGTGGAAAGGCTCTCCGGAAAGCTGCCTGTACAGAACATCATTACAAGAGCACAGCCCTCTTCCTCCATTTTCTTTATAGCCGCCTGAAGGCGCGGCAGGATAAAGCGTTCTGCAAAGGTCACAGAACTGCCATCTGTAAGTCTGGACACCAGAACATAATCGTCCTTTTCCGGCGCAAAGGCTTTGATCTCCTCTTTTGTAAGACCGTCAAGTCCTCCTGCCTGGATCAGTTCCACAGAGCTGCCAAAGATCCCCATAATATCCTTTGTCACATCCACTCTGGGAGACTGTCCGATTGTAACCGCCCCGATTTTCATATTAGTCATGCCCCCTTATTCGTTTCCTAGAGTCTGCAGATGCTTCATGCTGCCATAAAGCTTCTGTAATCTTGCATATTCCTCCTTGTCATAAAAGCTGCACTGTCCTCTTCCAAAGGCCTTTGCCACCTCAAGCATAAAGCGTGCCGCTTCTTCTACATCCGCTGCGTGTGTACCGCCTGTGGCGCATCCCGGAACCATAGTCTCAGCTGTAATGGCAACGCCTACAACCGGCGCGTTGGTCGCTGTACAGGGCTGAAGCACACTATTCAGATGGTGAACGTCGTTTCCGTATGGGGTGATATCCTGAGTTGCCAGCGGGAACACATACGGAAGCTTTCCTGTTGTGATCTGCATCAGCTCCAGAAGATCCTCAGAGGTTCTTAAAATATATCCTTCCTTTACTGTAGGAGAAATGGCAAAGCCTCTTGTATTGATTACACGGTTTCCCTTTGTGGTATCTACAGAAAGGATGGCGTCAAGCTCCGGAGAAACCTCTTCTCTGTTTACCTGGGACATTTCTACCGGAGAGCCCATAAAAGGAACCGGATCGTGAGGCGCTGTAGGAGCATCCGGACAGATATGAGTGGAAATAAATACGTCTCCGTCCAGAATATCTCCCTTATTCTGCATGTCCAGAAGCTTTGCAGCCAGAGCTACGGCACAGAGAGCTCCGTCCCCGTCTGATACAAAGCCAATGCGCTCCGGACGGGCGCCGATTCCGCCAAGGCGTCCCAAAAGTCCAATGGTTGGCGCGTCTCCGCCGTTCATTTTTCCGTTTTTGCCCGGAATACGCACTTTCAGCATATCTGTGCTTCCTTTTGGACCTACAAGCTCATATACCTCAATATTTGCATCCGGCTTAATGCCAAGAAGGTATTCCTTTACCTTTTCTCCTGTAACATAAGTGCTGTCCAGCACTTCATATGCATCAATGATCTGTTTCATTAACATGATCCTGTCCTCCTTATTTTTTAAGATAGCTGATCAGATCTTTTTTGATCACGTCCTCAGTTGCTTTTAAAAGCTCCGGCTCAAACATGGTGGGAGAAAGCTTCAGGTTTTCTTTATCTGCTGCAATCACATAAACCTCAAGGCCTTCCTCCATCATGGCTGTAGTTACGGGCTCGCCTGTCTCTGCATTAATTGTCATAATAAGATCCGGGAAGGTTGCCAGTCGTTCTCCATTTTTTTCTGCTGTGGCATATTCATTCCAGAAGGTAAGCTCACATCCGTCCACTGTGGCATATCCCACATCAAAGCCGCCAGTTGTTTCAATGGAAAAATTCTCCACCTTACCTTTTGCAAGCACCCGTCCCTTCAGGAAGCCGCACAGCTCTTTTACGCCCTCCGCCACAGAAGCATCAAGACCTTTTAAGAATGCTTTTCCTGTTTCAATGGCAAACTGTACGCCGCCGGGAGCGCCGTTCTTTTTCGCATAGGATACACTTACCGGATTTCTGGCTACTGCAACCAGACCGCCTGCCTCAATGGAAGCCAGGCGCACCAGCTTTGAGGTATGTTCGATACTTCCCTCAAAGAAACATTCCACATGGCTGCCTGTTTCCGGATTTCCTCCAACACAGGCTTGAACCGTCTTATAATCTGTAATCTTATGAAGATTCATGCTTCCCATAACCCCTGTGGGGTGGGCGCGGCCATTGCAGGGAAGATCCACAAGGGGAAGTCCGAGAACTGCTGCCTGAAGCCATCCGTTTACCGTTGCTTCTCCGCCCTGTTCATTGGTAATGATCCCGGCAACAGGAAAATCACAGTTTCTCTGAAGAAGAACAATGGTCTTTACCAGATCTGCCGGAGTCATAAACTGATTCTCCGCATTTGGAGCGCCCACAAGGGAGGCGGTCAGTACCATGTCGTTATCGTCAAGATCCTCAGCGCTTAAAAGTCTGAGATCTGCATACTCTACTGCAAGCTTTGCGTATTTGCGGCCTTTTTTTGCATCGCCTCCGCCGCCCCCTCCCAGGATGGTTCCTCCGTAAAGAGCAGCGTCAAGAATCTCCTCTGTCAGTTTGATTCCTTTTGTTTTCATAAATCAACCTTCTTTCTAGTGTGAGCTTATGTTACTTTTTCTTTCCAAGAGAAAGCGTTGCTGTGAAGAAACTGTACAGCGCGGCTCCTGCCAGAGAACCTGCGCCCAGAATATTCAGTGTCTGCTCGTTTTCTTTGTTGCGTTTTACAAGAACATAACGTAATACAAGGGCGATCAGGATTGTCAGACCATTGATGGTAGAGCCTACCAGAAGACCTGTAGCAAAAAGGATGCCCACCTGTCTGGAACCTCCCAGAAGCTGGATGATCGCGCCGGGGATTGCCCAGATCACAAGCCATTTGGCAACGCCTGCACCTGCGCCGGCTTCAATGGTTGCGGCAAAGGTAGCATCTACCGGAGCAAAAAGTCCCTGGTCAAAATATTTTCCTGCCATAATGGCAACCAGAACAAAGGCAACCACAAAGCCGATCATTTCAGAGTAATACTGCTGCTTTCTTCCTTCCAGCTCTAATTCCTGATCCTGACCGCAGCCGCGGAGAATATATCCGCATTTCAGGTCATAGGCCATATCAGAAAATGCCGGGCCGGTAGCAGAGGTATAAGCCACAAGGATTCCAAGAGGAATTGCCGGGAAGCCGATCAGCATACCAACAATCAAAAAGATTAAAGCTGTGGCAAACCCCGGGAACCATCCGGAATACATGGCGGAAATACCAACGATCAGCTCAGAGGCAATGGCTGCAAATGCAGAAAATATAACCCAGATAATCAGCTGGAACATACTCATATCTGACCAGATTCCTGTAATTACTGCAAGAAGCACTGCCACGATCAGGTACGCCACATAGCCGCCGCCGAGAGCTTTTTTCATATTTGCCATACTGGAAGAAAACTTTCCGGCAGCGCTGTTGCCGTCACTTTTTTTCAAAAGCATACGTCCGCACTGGATCAGGGAAATAAGACCAGCTCCGATCATAATTCCATGAGGCATGTACTGGAATATGGGCCGGGCCATCAAATCAGCGCCTTCTCCGAAAAGATCTGTAATAACCGGAAGGCTTGTTCCAAAAATATCAATGATAAATCCGTTTGTCTTAATAATGCCAATTACAAGACTTCCCACGCCAAGAGCTGCCATTGCCACAAAATCACCAAACCAGGAAACACCCAGAAGGTCTGTTGGAATACCGATCATCTTACCGCCAATACCGATTCCCATACCAGCCAGAAGCAAAAGAGCTTTTTTGCCCTTCTGTACAACTGCAAGAATGGATTCTGCGGAAGCTACGCCCGGAGGCCATGCCCCTTCTGCCGGAAACATTTCGCTGTCAAAGGTTTTATAAAGAATTGTGGCATCAATAATGGTTGCCAGAAAAGAACCGATCAGCATCGGGTACATCAGATCCATTCTTCCCATAATAACCGGAACACCAATGGGAAGAAGGAAGCAGTTTGCTGCTGAAAAGGTTGCTCCGGAGATGGATGTCTGAATCAGATTCTGGCAGTGAATACTCTGATACTTTTTCAGGATTGCAATGGGAATTCGCGATATGATAATCGCAAACAATGCTCCTACGATCGAAGTGTTGGGCGCCACTCCGGTACGCACGATCAGTTCCAGACCAATGATCGCACCAAGCACACTCATTACAATATTCAGGATCAGAATATGGGGAGCATATGCTTTCGGATGTTCTGATGCATGGATATGAAGCTGTGTGTAGTCTTTTTTGGTGTTGTTACTCATCTTGTCTCCTCCTTTTAGTAAAAAAATAGCCGATGCAGGATCGCCCACATCGGCTTCACACTTCTTGTTTAAGATGATATCACTTTAAATCAATAAAATCATCGTTACTAAAGCACCATTTTTATATTACGAATTGTGCATAGTGCATAGTGCACATTTATTGTACAAATCATAAAGGTGTAAATCTCCAATTTTGCACAACAGAATCCGTAATACACAGATATAAAGGAAAGGTTTAACTCTATATGTGCATCTTATATTGTATGATTCATTCCTCTTTTGTCTTTAAAATTTGTTGTCTTATTTTGTATATATCTTCTTACCTTGCAGGCAAATTCCAGTTCCTGAAGTTCCTCCATATTATCCAGATCTGTGTTCAGGATCTCCTGTATTTTCTGGATACGGTGGGCCATTGTGTTCCTGTGAAGATAAAGAGCCTCTGCTGCAAGCTTCCTGGAACCATGCTTTTGAGTAAGAACATCAAGAGTTTCCAGAAGAGCGCTTTCATGAGCTCTGTCATATTCTGCCAGCGGCCCCAGTTTTCTCTGAACAAACTGCCCCGTTTCCTCCTGCTGCGCAATATGAAGCAGGATCCTGTCATACTGGAGATCCTTCAGAAAAACAACTGTCTGCTTCTGTTTTTTCATCTTTCGGATCCGGAACCCTTCAGTAATCTCCTGATATATCTCCGGAAGCATCAGATATCCTGTGATCTCCTGGCTTATCAGTGCAAAGCAGGCGCAGTTATTAACTGTTTCTGTTTTTTCAGTCAGTTCCAGAGAAATCTTTTTCAGCATCTCCTCAGAACAGCTGCCTCCTATAATGCAAAAACAGGATTTTTTACGGCATACACAGGTTCCCTGTATGTAATATTTTTCCAGAACTCGAAGAGATTCTTTTATCTGTATCTCCCGTTTCATTTCCAGAAGGGGCGAATAATCCCCGTTCTCTTCAAGCTGAAGAGTGATCACTCTTGCCGGAACCGGGGGCCAGTGAAGGGCAAAGGTACGATGTTCCACTTCCTCTTCCTGAGTGATCTTGCCTGTCAGAAGCTCCAGAAAAAGCTTCTGATCCTGTTCCAGCTTATTCTGCTGTCCCATCCGGTATCGGGCATCCATATGAATCTGATTTTTTGCCTCCACAACAGCCACCATTACCGGAAAAACAATATCCTGAAACCCCGCATTGTTATTCAGGAAAAAAAGAGGCAGCGCCAGCTGATCAGCCAGTTGAAGCGCTTCCTGAGGAAAATCATCAAAAAACCTTGTCTTGATGGCAAGGGCAGAACAATTTGCCTCATGCATGTTTTGGATCAGCTCCAGAAGCGCCTCCTTATCGTTGCGGATGGCATAGCCTGTTGTAATTAAAAGAACATGCTCCCGCAGCCATTCCTTCATCTTTGGCTGTTCCATCATGTCATAGGATTCTACTTTGCGCATGATCCCGTTTTTCCCTGCTACAAGAGAGGCTCCTCCGCTGCTCCATATTTTTTCGATATCTTTTACATATAACTCCATCTAAAAGCCTTCCTCTTATGTTCCTGCTGTTTTTGTTCAGTATTTCTCCAGTAGTTTCAAAAGAAATGCAGAAAATCTTTTACTCCCGTTTCCGTCCGCTCCGTTTCTTTTTCCGGGGATCTGGCGGAGGGGAGAAGGTCTGAATGTAATCCTGCCGGATCAGTGTTGCATCATGTGAAAGGAAAGCAGCTACACGCTCCTGATCGGAAGCTTGCTCCGGGAAAAAGGATGCAAATTTCTGTGCCAGCTGTTCCTCTTTTCCATACAGTTTAAGAGTTCCTTCATATCCTACCAGTTCTCTTAGCACAGCAGTAAATTCTTCATATCTTTTTTCTCTTATCTCCAGATCCACTCTCGCCTTTGCCGTTGTACCGTTCAGATAAAGAATTTTCAGCAGAGTATCGTTTTTAGACCGATCCATTGTTACCCACAGAGCCAGCTTTTTTGAGATTAACTTCCCGCCGATCAGCATCCAGTTCTGGCTTCGGTAGATTTCCAGATACTTTTTCATAGTATCATCTTCAAACTCTACTGGCTCAAAATGTTCTCCATCCAGCAGCTGCTCCAACTGTTTTTTGCTGAGGATCTGATTCAGCACCGGAATGTTTCGGTAAGGTGTACATACATAGCGTCTCATTTTCTGAAACAGAGCCACAACCAGAACTGCTATGCCAAGTAAAAACAGGAAAAGCTCTCCATCCATTTCAATTTTCCCGGTTGCAGTTACCCAAAAACCTCGCAGAACCAGTACAACACCAAATCCCCACAGCCCAAGAATCAGTAACTTTTTCAGCGGATAAAAATGAATCCATTCGATGATCTGTATCTGTTGTCTGCCGCTCATAGGTTTATCACACAAAAGCCGGCGGGTGATCCACTGATTTAAAAATTGTGGAATCCATGCAATTCCAAACAGAAAAGCTGCAATACCGGCATAAATGACAATCCCGATCCATCCAATATCCAGATAAGACTCCAGAAGCACAGGGAAACTGAGCAGCAGCATAAGGAGAAAAAACGGAGCAGATGACTTCCTGTGTTCCTTTTGGATCTTCAGATCGTTTATGGCAGAATAGATGCACAGGAAAGCGATCATGACCGCTGACATCGCTCCTGACACCCAGTTTTTAAGATCTCCGAACCGCAGGACGTGTTCCTTCCTGTGCATACCATAAAATTTTCCAGTAATACCCGCATAGAGGCAAAATCCCAGGTAAACCAGGGCCAAAAGCGCCCCTGCCAGCTTTAAAATTGTTTTTCCTGAAAGTTTTCTTTTCTCCATCTTTATCCTTTTCCTGTAAAATCACTAAAAAAATTAATCTGCTTTCAGATTTTTATCCAGAATCACCAGTTCTCCGTTGCATTCAATGATACCAGGCTGAACCACAACGATTTTCAGGCCTTCCGGTAATTCCAGATACTGTGAAGCATAACCCCAGACCTTAATCTGATCGCCTTCCTTAAGCTCAATGGCAGAACTTACTGTACCGTCTTCATTCAAAATCTGGTTGGCAATACAGTAAAGCTGGCCGGTTGTATCCTCTGCGATGTAGAGAGATACATCCGGAGAGAGCGGCGTACCGGCAATAGCCTTATATTCACCAACTTCTTCGCTCCAGACGGTACCTTCACTGTAAAATCCAACGGCCATATTTTCTTCGTATCCCTCAATAATTGCATTGAAATCCTGAGCATACGGCTCCATCTCGGCTGTTGTCGTATCCTTGTAAGCGGCAATCTTTTCATTTGATACCTGTTCTTTTATTTCCTGCGGCTGATAATCCTTGTATTCAAAAATATTATCCGAAGCAAGTGTGATCGCTGTGTAGTCATCACCCAGCATGACTTTATAAACAGCAATCTCATCATCACCAACAGTACGATTAATGTCGATATTTCCTGCGGAATTCAGTTCATATCCGTCTACACCTTCCAACGCCTTTTGTAAGGCTTCGTTGGACATGACACAGTTGATCCCATTGAGCGTTACAAAGAAATCAGAATCTGGCTGATCCTTATCCGCAGAGTATTCCAGTTCCGCCACCATTCCGCCCTCAGCAGGCTTACATGGCTCTGTCCCGTCATTTACGATTGCAACATCCATTTCCTGACCGTCTTTGGAAAGTTCCCCATAAATACGCTCGCCGGGCTGCAGCGAAACCTCAGCCGCATCATATTCTTCCGTTTCCAGACTCCATCCGGCCTGTATCAGCCGGGAAGTTTCCAAAGGAAGCGTGTAGTAAGTACCCTCCAGTACGAACTCAGGCGTCCCGTCATTTTTCAGCTGAGACAGAATGGCCTCATCCGTACAGCCTTTATCTCTGCCCGCAGCTTCCGGAGCCGATGTCTGAGGTTTTGAGCCGCATCCGGCAAGCATACTGCACACCAGCGCACATCCTGTCAGTAAAGTAATCCATTGTTTTTTCATAAGCGTAAATCCTTTCTGCGATTCTATCAAATTTATTTTATGTATGAACAACTCATATCCTATATAAAGGTCGATTATACACCGATCAGCGTCATGACCACATAGAGTAGGATCAGCAGGAGCGCAAGACACATTGCACAGAAAACGGCAATGGTGGTTTTGACCCTGTACCGCTCCTTTAATGTCAGAACCATCATTGCAAGTACATCAAAGGAAAAGAAGAACTGGCAGATTCCAGCTAAAACCGCCAACCATTTCGGATGTATGCCGTCTTTGCATGACTTTATCAGATACGCGATAGCATAGGGAGCTGCCCCTAATAGAATCCCGTATCCCAAAATCAAAAAAACAATGGTTACCAGTCCGAACAACGCCATCAGCGGCAATGGGAAGAATGCCATCAGCGTTACATATACAGTGATGCTCCCTCCGATCAGGTAGAACGGGATTAGTCCATACTTGATAATCAAAGTGCAGTTCAGCAATGTTTTTCTCGACCACTTTCTTCCTACGGTCAGCACAACAATCAAATTGACGATCCCCATAATAAAGGGCAGAAGGATCGATACTATCTGCAATGTGATTGCATTGCCAAAATGAACTGCCAAAAGAAAGAATGTATAAGACACAATTACATAGAGTACCGGGAGGATATAAGTCATTTAGCAGCCTCCTTTCTGCGCCGGATCAACCAGAGAATCAGCCAGATCAAGCAGACTGGGAACGAGAACAAGCCCAAAATAAAAACTCCGGCTCCAAACGATCCAAGGATTGAGTCCCCGGTGGCGATATTGCTGATGATTCCGAACAGTGCCAGACCAACGCTGAAAGAGAGCCAGCAAAAGAAAGCATATTTACTCTCTTTGGCGCTTGCGGGTATTCTTGATTCTCCCTTTTTATTTTCAAGCTGGGTTTTTAGCTGTTCGCTTAGAAGTCGTTCCTGCTTCTCTAATTCAGTGTCTCCGATCGCCCTTGCGTAATCTTCACGAAGTAGGTGATACCCCAGTTTATCCTGCGTATTTTTTGCTCGATGCAAAAACTGCTCCAAAGTTTCTTCCGCTTCTGTCCAGCGCTGTTGTTCCAGCAGAGCGGAGAACCAGTTCGCTGTAATGATGTTTTTGGAATGCTTGCTGAGTGCCCAAGGACGCCAGCGATCCAATCCATGTTTCAAATTCTCAAGGTTGTGATCGCTTTGATATGCCACCACATAGGGGTTAAGTTTCTTTGCCAGCCAGTGTTCATATTTGCAATATGCGAAAAAGCATAGAGCCAGCAGCACAAGGAACACTACAACAGCAATCCACATAGTCTCGTAAGAAAAAAAGTGATCATAAATCAGACACGCAGCTCCGGAGAGAGCAGCAATGCTGAAAATTGGCCATGGATTCCTCATAATAGCAATATCTCCAATCATTTGTTTGTATAAAGATTTCTTCCGCCGAATTCATTCTTCCCCATCACCATAGTCTCCTGAATCCTGCCTGTCACATGCTCCAGCAGATAAAAGATCGTCTCGTAATGGAGGTACTGCAGGATATTTTCGTCAAACATAAATTTCAGGTTTGCGGGAAATTCTTCGTCTCCTTCCCAGAACTGAAGGATCACAGGCAAAAAAGAAAACGGGTACAGCTTTACCGCCACATCTCCTTTCATATTTATTTTTTCGCCAAAAGATCCACAGGACTTTTCCAGGGCTTCCACTTTTCCGTTAAAACCGTCTGCAATTTTCTGAAACAGATTTACGCCCGGAGGATTCGCCTGCACAATCCCCTTCAGCATACTGATGGAACAGAATTTTCCGGACAGGCTGCAGTTATCTTTTGAATAACAAAGTACATCATAGATTGTCATGGACTCATTGAAATCTGCTTCTGCAGCTGAGTGAAACCCATCCTCGGACCATTCCACCACACCGTTTTTGCGGTTAATTCTGTAGGGTCTTCCCATAAAATCCAGGTACAGATACTGTCCGTCATTTTTCAGCAAAAATTTCCGGATCATTTTTTCCTGGTCATATTTTATAAATTTATCCCGCATCCTGTTCCTTGTGATCTCATAATTTGATACCTTCATTTTTCCTCTTCCTTAATCTGCAGCTTCTAAATCAGCTGATTCGGTTATAGCTGTCATATTTTTATACTTCCGGTAAGTTTTATAAAAAGCCTGTCAAAAATCCCTCAGCCTGATATTTCATGGATTTCCTTGATTATTTTTGATTTTATCATAAAATTACAGAAAAAGACAGAGTATTCTTCCGGCCTGAAGCCAAATAAACACTCTGTCTTAAAAAAACATAAGATCTGCATTTTATTCCTGAAATTTTCCCTGTTCTCTTTCGCAGCTATCAGCAGTTCTCTGCGTTTAGGCTGTATACTGTCCTGCAAGCACAGTCCTTCGCACTTTTTTCCTGACAAAGAAAAAGCATACTGCCTGAAGCACAATGGTAACTGTCCAGGATGCAGGATAGGAAATAAAAAGAAAATCAAGGGATCTGTGAGTCGGGAAAATCACATAGATCCAGATAATCCTCATTCCAACCGTTCCGATCACGGAAAGAATCATGGGTACGGCAGAATAGCCCATTCCCCGCAGCGCTCCCGGAAAAAGATCCATAATACCACAGAGAAAATAAGGAACTGTGGTAAAGGCAAGAATCTCCAGACCGCAGGCTATCACATCTGCCTCGCTGGTATAGATCCTGAGAAGACCGGAACCAAAAAACCAGGCTCCAAAGCCCAGACTGAAGGAAACTCCTACGGTAAGAATCATGCAGTTTATAAGAACTTTGTCCATTCGTTTCAGTTTTCCCACTCCGTAATTCTGACTGGTAAAGCTCATACATGCCTGAGTAACAGAATTGGCTGCAGCATAAAGGAAACCAAAAATATTGTTGGCAGCCGTATAGCCTGCCATGGCAACAGAGCCAAAGGAATTTACAGAGGACTGCAGCATGGCGTTGGAAAAATTAATAACCGTGCTCTGAAGTCCTGCCGGAATCCCCACCTGAAAGATCTGCTTCAGGTATTTCCATTTAAGAGTAAGTCTGGAAAAACGGAACTGATAGCTGCTTTCAGATTTATACAGGCATCTTAAAACCAGAATACAGGAAATCATCTGAGCAATAATAGTTGCAATGGCAACTCCCGCTACATCCAGTCGGAACTGAATCACCAGGATCAGGTTCAGAACCGCATTGGTGATTCCTGAAATGATCAGAAACAAAAGCGGTCTCTTGGTATCCCCCACAGATCTTAAAATAGCTGCCCCGTAATTGTACAGCATAAAAAACGGCATTCCGATAAAATAAATCCGCATATAAAGGGCTGACTGGTCAATTACATCTGCCGGAGTACCCATAAGCTCCAGAGCGAATCTGGAAAAGCCCAGCCCCACAAAGGCCATCACAACACCGCTGATCAGAGCAAACATAATAGAAGTATGTACGGTCTCGGACATTTCCTTTGTTTTTCCGGAAGCATAAAAACGGGCGCTTAACACATTTGCTCCCAGAGAAACACCGATAAACAGATTGGTAAAAATATTGATCAGGGCTGTAGTCGATCCCACGGCTGCCAGAGAACGGCTGCCGCTGAATCTTCCCACCACCACAATATCCACTGCATTAAACATCAGCTGCAAAATGCCGGACAACATCAGCGGAATCGAAAAAGAAATAAGCTTGGGCATAATCGAGCCATTGCACATATCAATTTCGTATTTGCTGTTTTTCAATTCTCTCTCCTCTTTTCCTCATTTAAGTAAATATTCTTTCCTGAAACAGTCTGTTCAACTGCAGAAAATACTTTTTCAGTCAGCCAGGCTTCCCAGATAATAAAAGCCTTTACACTCCTCAAGCTTTACATTTACATAAGTTCCCAGAAGGCTTTCATCTGCCGGAAAATGTACCAGAAGATTGTACTGGGTCCTTCCGGTAAAAATTCCCTTCTCCTTACTTTCCTCTTCCACCAGAACCTCCTGAACGGTTCCTGCAAAACGGGAGGAACGGATTCTGCCCTGTTCCTGAACAAGAGCAAGAAGACGGTTAAAACGATCCTTTGTCACATCTGCCGGAACCTGATCCTCCTTGGCTGCTGCCGGAGTTCCGGTACGTTTGGAATAGATAAAAGTAAAGGCAGTATCGTAGCCGGCTTTTTTTACCACATCCAGAGTTTCCTGGAAATCTTCCTCTGTCTCTCCCGGGAAGCCTACAATAATGTCTGTTGTAAGAGAAATATCCGGGATGGCAGTACGGATTTTGTCTACCAGGTTCAGATATTTTTCTTTGTCATAGCGTCGGTTCATCTCCTTCAGAACACGGCTGCTGCCGGACTGAAGAGGAAGGTGGAGATGATGGCAGATTTTTTTGCTTTTTGCCATGACCTCAATCAGCTCATCAGAAAGGTCCTTCGGATGAGAAGTCATAAAACGGATGCGCTTCAGTCCTTCCACTTCTTCAAGCATGGTAAGAAGCTGGGCAAAGGTCACTGGATTTTCCAGAGTTTTTCCATAGGAATTTACATTCTGTCCCAGAAGCATTACTTCGGAAACTCCGTCTGCCACAAGACGTTCCACTTCCTTTACAATGGCTTCCGGTTTCCGGCTTCTCTCTCTTCCTCTTACATAAGGCACAATACAGTAGCTGCAGAAGTTATTGCAGCCAAACATGATATTTACACCGGATTTGAACGTATAGTTGCGCTCTGTGGGAAGATCCTCCACGATCTGATCCGTTCCCTCCCAGATATCCACGATCTGCATATCAGATAACAGCATATCGTAAAAAAGCTCTGCAAACTTAAAAATATTGTGGGTTCCAAACACAAGATTTACAAAAGAATAGGTTTTTTTGATTTTTTCTACTACCTGAGGCTCCTGCATCATGCAGCCAAAAAGAATGATCTTCATATCCGGATTCTGATCCTTCAGGCTGTGAAGATGACCCAGGCGTCCGTACACCTTCAGATTGGCATTTTCACGGACGGTACAGGTATTGTAAATAACAACATCCGCCTCCTCACTGTCCTGACGGATATATCCGATCTCATCCATGATCCCGGCCACAGCCTCAGACTGTTTCTCGTTCATCTGACAGCCAAAGGTGGTAAGACAGTAGGTCAGAGGACGCCCGATGGTCTGCATTTTCTGCTGTGTCAGCGCTCTGGCAAGTTCAATAAAGGAACGCTGACGTTCTGTTTCATTCTGTGTTTCTTTTATTTCTGTATCTTTTATCATAAATATCGTTGCTCCTTGTTTATTTTCTTATTTTTCTATGATACAGGAATTTTATAATTCTGTCAAAATTTTTCCGGATACCGTGAATAAACAACAGCAGCACTTTACACACGGCAATATCCCGCAAGGTGTTTCGGCATATTTTGCGAAAATCCAATGATATACAGGGAAAATGGCAATCATCCAGGGTAATCCGGAATGTATTTTGACCGGGATGCCGGGAACAGAGTAAACAGCAAGTCCATCATTGCCTCAAAAAACACCCGGCAGTTCTCAGGAATCAGCTCCTGAAGTCTGCCGGGATCAACATTTTAAGCGGTTATTTAAAGTTCGCCCACAGAAAAAATATACTCCAGAGGAATTGTGTAAATCTGCTGATACCGGTTTTCCAGAAGAGAGCTTTCCTCTTCACCCAGACCGGACGGCAGCTCTATCCGAAAAGACGGCTGCCGGGTAAGCTCCGCATAATATCTTTCCGGGGTTCCTTCTCCCTGAATTGCATGATCTTTTTTCTGCTGTTCCAGAGAGAACTTTTCCATGCAAAATCCTGCCTGCTTCTGAAAATGTCTTGCCAGCCGATAGCTTTTCTGGTTTACCCCAAAAGCCTGAGGCTGCCTGAAATATACGATCCTTTTATCTGCCTGTCCAAAAGAAAAAAAACCTTTTCCCTGATATTCCTGCAAAATACGCACCAGAGCCTTTGTTTCATTTTCACTGGCAGGCTCATGATAAATCCGCATTTTCCTGTAATAGCTGGTTGGAAAATTTTTCTGCAGATTCATGCCTCTTGCGTTACAGAAGTATTCTGTGCAGGCTGTCTCCTGCATACGGAGCATCTGTCGGTAAACGGGATTTCGTATTACCGTGTAGCCTTTTTCATAGATTTCATATCCGTCAGGATTCAGAAGGGGAATGAAACATATCTTCCACCCGGAAAGAAGCTGCCTCACGTCATAAAGCTCTTCCAGTACCCATCCGCATTCCCATGCCCGACAGTATTCCTTTGCCATGCGAAGAAGACAGGACGGCATATGCCGCTCCGTTCCGTTCAGCCCGCTGACACAAAAAATCACCTGGTCTCCCTGTCCCACCTCGATCATGGGAATCATCCGTTCATCATGACTGTTTCCAATTACCCGGAACTGCGCAATCGCCCTGTATCTCCGGGCAGTTTCCCATAGTTCATAATATAAATTCTCATAAGCAAAAATTGTTGTTTCCATCATCTGCCTGTCCCCCTGCCCTTCATACTGAATATATATGAAAAGAGACAGGCTTTTAGACCTGTCTCCTTTATGGGCAAATTCTGTCAGATATGCTCAGAAGTTCTGTCAGATATCTTCTTTTTTACGTTTTCTTACAAGCACATAGCCTCCCGCCAGCAGAGAGAAAGCAGCCAGAACGGACATGGTTCCAATCGGAGATTCATCTGCTGTGGATACGGCTGACTTGGACGTAGAATCGGAATCCTTTTCTGAAGCCGCCTCTGTCGCCTTAATATCTGCAACAGAGCCTCCGCTTGTTCCGTCATAGTTCAGACCGTCATCCGGATTCTCTTTGTTGTAATTATCAATGTATTCCTTCCACTCTTCATCAGAAATTTCTGCTGAGCTGAAAGATGTTTTCATATATTCGACTACATCTGTATCTATCCATTCGGCGCCATTATAAGTCTGTTTCTGGAAAAAGATATAAAGAGGATAGGTAGCTGCTTCCCTGATTCCCTTCTCCTGAGAGCCGATTCTCCATGACTTGTTTTTGGTTCCGTTTACAGACATGGACCAGTACAGAGGAATCCATCTTTCATCGCCGGAAATCGGCTTGGTATCATTCTGTCCTGCACCTACCACCTGAAAATCATAAAATTTTCTCGGGAAAAACTTCAGCGGATTTTCAAGGCCCGTCACCTTACTCTCTGTAACTTTATATTTACGCGGTGCTCGGGTAGTTACAGTAGGTACGACTTGCCCTGGCCGATTTTTCATATTCAGTTTTATTTGCAAATAGTCTATATATCCGTTATCTTTCGCTTTTGCAGCAACAATCAACCAAGAATTTTTTTCAGGAACATTTTTAGCTACAACTTCAAATGTTGTATTTTTATCTGCCACTCTCGTCGCTTTACTTTCATCAATTTTCTTTTCAATTTCCTCTTTACTTGTTCCTTCATCTACAAAAAAATAATACCATTTACAATCCCTTGTAGTGGATACTTTTACATTAACTGTATTGTGATCACGCCATTTTTCACTATCACTTTGATATCCTAAGAAATCCACATAATTATTCCATTCTTCATCTGAAATTTTCGCAGATTGAAAAAAGGCTTTTACATATTCAATAGTATCTGTATCTGTCCATTTAGAATTACTATAAATTTGTTTTTTAAAAAAAACATATATTTTATGTGTTCCAGCAGTTTTTATACCCTTTTCAGATGAAATATTCCAAAATGTTTGTTTTTCTTTATCGTTTGGTTTTTCCTTTGAAGACCAGTATAAAGGCTGCCATCTTACATCCCCTTCAGTGGGATTTGTATTATCCTGTCCCGCACCTATAACTGTAAATGAATATGCTTTTTTGGGAAAGAATTTTAATGGTTTTTCAAGACCAGTTATTTTGCTATCCGTTACAGGACATTCATCTGTTTCAGTCCCCTTTTTTTTCAATACAGCGCTCAGTCCGTCCTCACCCAACACAACTGAGTAATCCTGTGTATCATAAGCCAGCTGTTCTGCCGCTGCCTTAAATTCTTCAGGAGTAACGTTGGTTTCGTCGGTCTTTGTCCCTGCTTTTGCCACAATTTTTTTATCTGCCGGTGCTGCGGCTGTCAGAGAGATGGAAGAACCTGTCAGTACATCTGTCACAACAACTGCTGCGTCCTGATCCAGATAAAGGTTTACTCCGGTATTTTCTTTTATGGCAACTGTACCCTGTACGGCAATATCCGTATTGCTGTAAACAGCTCCCATGGCTCCGGTATTTCCGGTAATCGTGCCGCCTTTCAGCACAATGCTTCCCCCGTTATTGGAAACAGCGCCGCCTTTTGCAGTGGTGTTATTTCCTGTCAGAGTGACACCTGCTGAAATGCCGAAAGCGCCGGAATCGCTGACATCTGCCAGGCTTCCCTCGGAAGGTTCTTCCTCACCTTTTCCGTTGCTTCCGTCTACAGTAAGATCAGAACCGTCTTTTACAGAAAACTGAAGCTCGCTGCCCTGTCCGGCAACTGTGAACATCGTTCCGTTAAATACTGTTCCGTCTTCCTTCTGCTCTCTGCGAATGGTAATTCCCGGCGCGGCAGCGACAATGCTGACCTTTTTGCCGGAAACAGAAATGGTTCCTGACAATGCAAGGCTGTCTGTGATCTCGATCACAGTGGATTCCTGAGCGCCGCTTTCTATGGTGGGAGCAGCATCGACCGCCTCCTGAAGTGTCTTATAATAGGTTACCGTTTCCTGATTATTTTCATCTATGGTAGTAATGGAAATTCCTGTTGGCTCATTTTCCAGAGTTTCCGGGGCTTCTGAAGGAACTGCCTCCGGTGTTGTCTCTGTTTCCGGAACCTGTGTAGGCTCTGTCGGTGTCTCCGGAACTGTGGGTGTTTCTGTGGGTTCTGCAGGAGTCTCGGTAGGCGCTTCCGGTGTTGTTTCAGGCGTCTGTGTAGGCTCTGCTTCCGGTGTTGTCTCTCCTCCTTCTTCCTGAGGAATCTCGCCGGAATTCTCTCCCTCAGTTGCTTCAGATGAAGCTGCAGGGATATCATTTTCTGCTGCCAGAGCAGCGGAAGGAACGGTTCCGGCAGTCATGGCTCCAGCCAAAAGAATTGCAAATAACTGTTTTTTTCTCATTATGTCCTCCTATCTTACGGACGTATCTGCCCATTTCCGTAAATAATGTACTTGGTCGTTGTCAGAGCAAGAAGTCCCATAGGCCCTCTGGCGTGAAGCTTCTGGGTACTGATGCCGATTTCTGCTCCATATCCGAATTCACATCCGTCTGTAAATCTGGTGGAAGCATTGACGTAAACTGCAGCAGCGTCTACCTCATCCAGGAATTTCTGCGCATGCATATAATTGTTTGTGATAATAGCTTCTGAATGACCTGTGTTGTAACGATTGATATGCGCAATGGCTTCCTCTACAGAATACACTATTTTAATGGACAGTATGTAATCCAGATATTCCGTTCCCCAGTCCTCCTGGGAAGCAGGAACCGCTCCCGGCATCAGGGAAAGAGCCTCCTGGTCTGCACGCATTTCCACGTGTTTTTCGCGAAGTCTTTCTGCCAGTACAGGAAGAAGCGCTTCTTTCATGCTGTCATGGACGAGAAGGGATTCACAGGCATTGCACACACCTACCCTCTGAGTCTTCGCGTTCATGATAATATCTGCTGCCATTTCCGGATCAGCGGTCTCATCTACATAAATATGACAGTTTCCGGTACCTGTCTCAATGACCGGAATGGTGCTCTGATTTACCACTGCTTTGATCAGTCCTTTTCCTCCACGGGGGATCAGCACATCCACATATTCATTCATTTTCATAAATTCCCCGGCGGTTTCTCTGGAGGTATCCTCAATCAGCTGAATGGCATCCTCTGTAATTCCCTGAGCCTTCAAGGTTTCGCGGATACATTTCACAATTGCCTGATTGGAATGAATGGCATCACTTCCGCCTTTCAGGATCACAACGTTTCCCGTTTTAAAACAAAGCCCGAAAGCATCTGCGGTTACGTTGGGACGCGCTTCATAAATAATTCCGATAACTCCAAGAGGAACTCTTTTCTGTCCGATCAGAAGTCCGTTGGGACGTTTTTTCATTCCGGTAACTTCTCCCACAGGATCTTCCAGATCTACAAGTTGGCGAAGTCCGTCTGCCATTCCTTCGATTCTTTCTCTGGTAAGAAGAAGTCTGTCCACCAGACCTTCCGGCATATGATTTGCCTTACCGTTTTTTACATCTTCCTCATTTGCTTTTAAAAGAGTTTCCGAACTTTCAACCAGATGATCTGCCACAGCGGCAAGCACCTGATTTTTTTTATCTGTGGAAATGGTGCGGAGAGCAGCTTCTGCATCTTTTGCACGCTTTCCAAGCTGAACAAGCATTTCTTTCATAATCTGACCTCCCTGAATTTTAGCCTCTTATGCACTGTTTTTCCGTTACAACGATCTCCGGTGAAATATCTGTAGGCTCTGTAGGAACCTGTGGGAGAAGCTGAAATTCAAAGGCTGCTGCCACACGTTTTACCCGGGGATGTTTTTCCAGATAGCGGTCATAAAATCCTCCGCCATAGCCTACTCTGTGATTCTGTCTGTCAAAGGCAACGCCTGGCATGATCATCAGGGCATCCTCCCACTGTACGATCTCTCCGGACACCGGCTCCGGGATCCCATAGTATCCCGGCTCCAGCTGCGCAAAATCTGTCAGTTTATAAAAAATCATATCAAGCCCCTGTACCTTTGGCACAGCGATTTCTTTTCCGTCTGCCCAGGCTTTTTCAATAAGAAAGCCTGTCATTACTTCATGATTGTAATCTGCATAAACAAGGATTCTGTCCGCTGTCTGATATTCCGCAAGAGCAGTGATATTTTTTGTGATTTCTTTGCTCCATTCCTGTATTTCTTTATCAGAACACGCTTTTCTCTCTGCAAAAATCTGTTTTCTAATGGCTTTTTTTTCTTCCATATTTTTCACCTAAATTCGTAATACTTCCATCTTCTTCTTTAATGCTGATATTGTCAAGCTGACTCCTTAAATTCATGCGGATAGTCGCAATATATTCTTTGCGGAGAGCATCTCTTTCCTTCTTTTCTTCTTCTGTAAGACCCACACTTTTGGCCTTGTGGGCAAGTGTATTGATGCGGTCGATTTTTATGTTATCCATATTTTTCCCTCGTATGATATTGTAGTGGTGTTTATAGACCATCTCCAGGGTCTCTATGTTATATATCAAAGCTTCGGCAGAATAGCTGCCTGCATCTGTTACAGCAGTTTTTCTATATAATCAATGAGGTAGAATTCCTCTTTCTGGTTTCCAACAAATAAGGTTCCGTAATTACGGCCTTCCATAACCTTGTGTATCACATGGAAATCTCCGCCGTTGGCGATCACCATATCCGCTCCTGCAGCCGTGGCGATCTCTGCAGCCGTAAGCTTTGTTGCCATTCCGCCTGTTCCCACCTTGCTTCCCGGGCCTTTTCCCATGCTTTTCAGCTTTTCATCCAGCTTTTCTACGGTGTCGATAAACTTTGCATCCGGATTGGTATTCGGATCGTCTGTAAACAGCCCGTCAATATCTGAAAGCAGGATCAGAAGGTCTGCGCCGATCAGAGCTGCGATAACTGCGGAAAGCGTATCGTTATCGCCAAAGGAATCCAGTGCTTCCAGCTCAAAGCTTGAAATAGAGTCGTTTTCATTGACCACAGGAATGGTGTTCAGTGTAAGAAGCTCCTCAAAGGTATTTCGGGCATGCATGCGGTTCAGATTGTTGACCATGGTATTTTTTGTCATAAGGATCTGAGCTGCCATCTGATTATATTCGGCAAAAAGCTTCTGATAGATCATCATAAGCCTTGCCTGTCCCACTGCGGAGCATGCCTGTTTTACCTTCAGCTCTCTGGGGCGCTCATTGAGGCCAAGGGCAGCAGAGCCCACGGCAACGGCGCCTGAAGTTACAAGTACCACGTCTTTTCCCTGATTGTGAAGATCACTGATCTCACGGACAAGCACCTCCAGCTTGCGAAGATCAAGTCTGCCTGTTTCTTTGTGGATCAGGGAAGAAGAGCCTACCTTGATCACAACACGTTTTTTATCTTTTAATAATTCCCGGTAATTCATTGTTGTCTCTCCAAATCTATTTTATCTGTTGATTCCAAGGGCCGCCAGAGCCTCTGACTGTTTCTTTTCCATAACAGCCGCCTCTTCCGGTTCCATGTGGTCATATCCCAGAAGATGGAGCATACTGTGCGCAAAAAGGAAGCTGAACTCTCTTTCTGTACTGTGCCCGTATTCCTCAGCCTGAGCATATACCCTGTCCACAGAGATCATAACATCTCCCAGCAGAAGCTCGTCTGTATCCAGGTCAAAGTATTCATCCTGATCCTCAATAATGGAATAGTCTGCAGGAGACGGAAACGGGATCATAGGAAATGAAAGTACGTCTGTGGGCGCATTGATATTTCTGAACTGGGCATTTACTTTCTTGATCTCCTCGTTATCCGTGATCACAAGATTCACGCTGGCTTCATAGGGGCACTGCTCTGTTTCCAGAATCTTATGTGCCACGCAGTTGGCAAGCTTTGTATAATCAATGTCCAGTTTTTTTTCTGTTTCATAATCTATCTGAATCGTCATGATTTTTTCTCCTGACTGCGGCGGGCTGTACGGGGCTTCGCCGGCTTCTGTTTTTTCTCATATTCGTCGTATGCCTGTACGATCTGCTGAACAAGAGGGTGGCGCACAACATCCTTGCTGGTAAGCTGGCAGAAGCCGATATCCTCTATTTTTTTCAGCACCTTCATGGCAACATCCAGACCGGAAACCGCATCTCTGGGAAGATCCTTCTGAGAAGCGTCTCCTGTGATAATAACCTTTGAGCCAAAACCGATACGGGTCAGAAACATTTTCATCTGTGCAGGCGTGGTATTCTGCGCCTCGTCAAGAATAATAAAGGCATTGTCAAGGGTACGTCCTCTCATATAGGCCAGAGGTGCAACCTCTATCAGTCCTCTCTCCATATTTTTTGCAAAGCTGTCTGCTCCCATGATCTGGTAAAGAGCATCATAAAGAGGACGAAGATATGGATCTACCTTGCTCTGAAGATCTCCGGGCAGAAATCCCAGTTTTTCCCCTGCCTCAATAGCAGGACGGGTCAGAATGATGCGGCTTACCTCTTCGTTTCTGAAAGCAGTGACTGCCATTGCCATTGCAAGATAGGTTTTTCCTGTACCCGCAGGTCCTACTCCGAAAACAATCATTTTTTTACGGATCTGCTCCACATATTCCTTCTGTCCCAGAGTTTTGGGTTTAATGGGACGTCCCTGTATGGTATTGCAGATAAAATCTTTATCGATTTCTGTAAGAACCTCATTTCGCTGCTCCATGGCAAGAGCCAGGGCATAGCTGACGTTCTGTTTTGTGATGGTATTTCCTCTCTGCGCCAGAACTACCAGTTCGCCGATCAGCTTTTTCGCCTGGGAAGCGCTTCCCTCAGTTCCAAGTATTTTCAGAATGCCGTCTCTTGATATCAGAGTGACATTCAATGTTCTTTCGATCAGTTTCAGATGTTCGTCGAACTGCCCGAATACATTCCCTTCCAGATCAGCCGGAATTTCCAGATGCAGTTCGATAATACTGTTAGCCATTCTCTGTTGTCCTTTCTTTTGGTTGCTCCAGTATTTCCACCGGAGTTTCCTTTCCGATTTTTTCAATGATCTCCAGATTTCCTCTGCTGATACAGGTTCTGTGATCCACATCTATTTTAACATTATTTGCAGATATTTGAACCCCCTTTTCCATTAATTTTTCTTCATAATCCTGAAGAATACAAAAAGCCTCTGTCTTTGCCTCCTGTTCTGTACGTATTATCTTTTTCTTCTGGTATCGGTTCATAGTAATACGGCCTGTGGAAACAGGAAGCCTAAAATTCTCAGTGAGCTTCACCGGAAGCTCTTCTGTCAGAGTATGCCAGCCCTTTTTATGCTCTGCTCCCCATTCCAAGTATAGCTTCCCAATCTTTAAAAAGCCTCCAGTTTCCTGAATATTTTCCCGTATTTCTGCTTCATACTCCAATGGAAGCTCAGCATAATAGGACAGCTTCCTTTTTATGTAAATATCTGCATCTGCATGAACATATTCATAGCGTGTCACTTCCTGACTGTCATTTTTCAATTCAAGACAGCCGGAAATCAGAACGTCTCCTGTTTTACAGGTTTCCCCTGGTCTGATCCGGGGAACTCCGGCCCTGGTAATGATCTTTACCACAGTTCCGGATTCTGTGGCTGTCAGATTGCAGGGTTCTGCTTTTTCTTTTTTCTTTTTATTCTGAAAATCCCCTTCTTTTACTGTAATAACCAGTCGTGTTCCTTCTGTTCTTGCAGAAACCCAGGCTGTCTGAGGATATTCTTCCCGGATGGAAGCTGCAATGGCGCTGCAGTTTAAAGATTTTTTTTTCATACCATGGGAAACACCCTGATCCTCCAGAAACTTCAGGATTTCCGGTGTGCTGTTCGCCCTGTTTCCTTCAATATGGATATTCCAGATACGTCCGGAAAGCATAAGAAGAAGCATTCCGCACAAAAAAATTCCCAGAAAAAAAGCTTTTCTTTTTACGCCTTTTTCCACCCAAAAAGGAAGCCCCTGTTTTTCCAGAATATGAATTCTCACCTTTGTTTTTCTCCGTATTGGTCCCAGCAGAAAAAAATGGCTGACGGAAAAAATACAGGTAAAGCTCTTATCCTTATTTTGTCTCAGATTCCGGACGACAATTCCTCTTGCCATGCAGAGATTAAAAAAACGTTCTGTCTGTCCGCCACAGATAAGAACTTCCACATATCCGTTCAGAAAACAAAGGATTTTTTCCATAGCTTCCTCCTACCGTTCCGGGATGATCCGGGAGATTTTTCCTGTAACTGTCATCTCTTCCATGGTATACCAGGGAATTTCCAGATTTTTTCCCATGATTGTCAGTTTTCCCGAAAAAGTGCTTACAATGATTTCCTCCTCTGTCAGCTTCAGAATACTGCGGTAATTTTCAATAACAGCCTGGCTGCATCCTGTCAGTGTAACAACAGTCTCTCTGCAGGCAAGATCTCTGGGAACCTCAAGAGCAGTCAGACAGCCTTCCCTGAGCTGTTTTCTTTTTTGCTGAAAAAACAAAGCATCGACCTCCTCTGATTCCCGCGCACACAAAAACAGAAAAACCTTCGGCTTTTATCGTAATTTATGCCGAAGGCTTTATCTTTATTCCTGACGGAACAATACCATGGAAAACCATAATATTGTATTGCCGCCCAGATTGTATTCCATTTGCTGTTCTTCTACAATTTCCGCAGCCACTACTCCATGGCTTTCCAGACAGGGGTGCATTTTTTCCGGATGCCTGCAGGGTTTTCCCTGGGGGAATGTACACTCCTGACAGATATCACAGGATTCTGTGGACAGGGTAAAAACGGAAAACCCCTGTTCCCGGAGAAATGAGGCGATTTCTTCTGTGATTTTTTCATGCTGGTGTCTGGTGGAAAGCATTTCCTCCATATTCATAAGATCCGACACTTCCGCCACACTGGAAAAAAACACTGCCTGGGGATATCTGCTGATCCTGTCCCGGCACTGCTCCAGTGAACCTACAGCCGGAGGGCAGGCCCAGGTAGTGCCAAAACGTTCACATTCCTGACTGCAGATCGTGCGGACCCTTTCCCTTACCTCAATCCCCTTTGTGTCAAGAATACGGTACTCATACACCGGAAACTGAGAAATATATTCCTCAAATTTTCTCATATCCAACTGTTTTATCATAAGCTTATCCTTCCTTCTGTACTGCCTGTATCATAATCCGCTCAAACAAACCGCCCATTGTCAAAAACCGGTGGAATTTCGGTAACCCTGGTATAGCAGAAAGTTAGTATTCGTTATACTAATTCAAAATGATCAGCGCCATAAATACAAGATTTTCTTCACCGGCATTTGTCAGCGCATGACCTTTGCCGTCCGGAGTAAAGGTCATGTCTCCTGCTTCTACCATACGAAGTTCTCCGTTATCGCTGTAAATTCCTTTTCCGGAAAGAATGTAATAGGTTTCGCTTTCTCCGTGATGTTCATGATATCCCAGGGAACAGCCTGGTTCCAGAGTCACCTCTGCATAAAGACCACATTTTCCATTTAATTGTTTTTCATTAAGGATCGGCTTAAGAAAAACATGACCGTTTCCTCCGCACATGTTTTCAATACGCTGAATTTCCATAAAAGCATCCTCCCTGGCAAAAACTTTTTTATTTATGATAAGGTTCATTGTTCAGAATACGGAATCCTCTGTATATCTGTTCCAGAAGTATCATCTGCATCAGCTGATGAGGAAAAGTCATTCTGGAAAAGCTCAGCCGGAAATCTGCTCTTTTTAGTACCTGTTCACTTAGTCCAAGAGAGCCTCCGATCACAAAAGCAACTGAGCTTTTTCCTTCAAATCCCAATTGTCCGATTTTTTCAGAAAGTTCTACAGAGTCCAGCATTTTTCCGTCAAGAGCAAGAGCGATCACATAATCCTGGTCCCGGATATTTTTCATGATGCGCTCGCCTTCTGTTTTTTTGATCTGTTCGTTTAAAGCCTCCGAAGCCTTGTCCGGAGTCTTTTCATCAGCCACCTGACAGAAGGTAAGCTTACAGTACCTGCTCAGACGTTTTGCATATTCCTGTATCCCTGCGGTAAGATATTTTTCTTTGATCTTGCCCACAGATAAAATCCGGATCTCCATTATACTTCATAGTCAAGACAGATACGGTTGCAGGTAACTGTCCTGATAAAAGAAACCATTTTCTGATGTTCCGGGTGAACCTGATAACCGTCAAGAGCCTCCTGGGATTCCAGTTCACAGAAAAGTCCGATTTCATGTGTGCTGGCAGGAAGAGCATCTGTGACTACCTTAACCGATATCAGCCCCGGGGCGATTCCCGTCAGACGTTCCAGCCCTTCTTTGATCCGTACTGCCGCTTCTTTTTTCTGTTTGTCATCTAAAGTTTCCTGAAATGACCACATTACAATGTGCTTTACCATGTTTTTCTCCTTTCTTTCCTTTACAGGCTTTCTTCAATAAAATTCTGGAATTCCTCCATGGACATCAGAACCTTCCGGGGCTTTGTGCCTTCCTCCGGTCCTACAACTCCGGCATCACAAAGCTGATCCATGATTCTGGCAGCTCTGTTAAATCCGATTTTAAACATACGCTGAAGCATTCCAATGGAGGCTTTTTCCTTATCAATAATAAACTTGCCGGCTTCCTCAAAATATACATCCCTTTCCTCTGCTCCGGATCCTCCTCCGGACAGACTGGCAGTATTTACCTGCTGTTCAATCTGCGGATTGTACTGCGCCGCGGGATTTTTATCTGCAAGAAAGTCCACGATGCTGCTGACTTCTTCGTCTGAAACAAAAGCGCCCTGCAGTCTGGCAGGCTTCTGATATCCCTGAGGATAAAAAAGCATATCTCCTTTTCCAAGAAGCTTTTCTGCGCCGTTCATATCCAGAATTGTTCTGGAATCCACGCCTGAGGAAACAGAAAAAGCAATTCTGGAGGGCATATTTGCCTTAATAAGACCTGTGATAACATTTACAGACGGCCGCTGTGTGGCTATGATCAGATGGATTCCCGCAGCCCGGGCAAGCTGGGCCAGACGGCAGATCGCATCCTCCACTTCTCCCGGAGCCACCATCATCAGATCCGCAAGCTCATCCACGATAATAATGATCTGAGGCATACGCTCCGGCGGGGTTTCTCCCTCGGGGATCCTCATTCCATCTACTTTTTTATTGTACTCCTGAAGATTTCGCACATTAAATTCCGCAAAAGTGTTGTAGCGGTTCATCATCTCTGTTACTGCCCAGTTCAGTGCGCCTGCCGCCTTTTTGGGATCAGTGACTACCGGGATCAGAAGATGAGGGATTCCGTTGTACACGCTTAACTCAACCACCTTGGGATCGATCATGATCAGCTTGACCTCTTCCGGTTTTGCTTTGTAAAGTATACTCACGATCAGAGTATTGATACATACAGACTTACCGGAGCCTGTCGCTCCTGCGATCAGAAGGTGCGGCATTTTGGCAATATCTGTAACAACAGGCTTTCCGGCAATATCCTTGCCTACGGCAAAGGAAAGTTTTGATTTTGCTCCCTGAAACTCCTGGGACTGCAAAATCTCCCGGAGCATAACTGCCTGATTTTCTTTATTGGGAACCTCGATTCCCACAGCTGCCTTTCCGGGAATCGGTGCCTCAATACGGATATCCGGAGTTGCCAGGTTCAGCTTGATATCATCAGCAAGACCTACGATTCTGCTGACCTTCACTCCCATTTCCGGCTGAAGCTCATATCTGGTCACTGTAGGACCGCAGCTTGCGTTTGTCACAGTAACATTTACACCAAAATTATGCAGCGTATCCTGAAGCTTCTGGGCAGTCTGGCGAAGATGGGCATCGGAATCGCCTTTGCCCTTTCCGTTGCCTCTTTTCAGAAGCTTCAGGGGAGGATAATGATATTCTTTTTTTACTTCTGCATCCTTACTGGTGATCTCCTTCTGGATATTTCGGATTCCATTTTCTATTTCTGTTTTGGACGATTTTGGATTCTTATGAGGCTGAGAGGCTTCCGATGCTGCGGACTGAACAGATGCTTCTGTATTTTGCTGTTCCTCTTTCCTGAAATCCTCAAAAGAATCTGAAATTTCTTTACTCTCGTCCTCATAAGCCTGGATTTCGTCAAAATCCAGAGAATCTGAAGGCGAGTATTCCATCTCTGTATTAATATCAGTATGGTCATCAGCAGCCTCACTGGAAGAATCTGCCCGATGTATACTGAATTCCAGCTGTCCCTGACCGGCTGCTGAAGTCCGGACTTCAAAATCCTCCTCAGAGGTCTGAACAGCAGTCTCTGATGTTTCTTTTGTTTTTTTCTTTTTTGGAGGAGTCAGTTTTGTTCCTTCCAGAAAGCCGTGAGAAGAAGCCTCTTTCTGTTCCTGTCTGGCATTAAGGGCCGCAGCCGCCTCACTGTTTTCCTGTTCCAGAGCCTGGGCAGCCTGTTTTTCTGCCTCTAACGTTTCCTCCAGCCTGCGTATTCTTTCTGCCTGACGATTTTCCCTCTTCTGTCTGCGTTCCTGATCCCGGATCTCTTTTTTCAGATCCCGCTCCGGCTGCCCTTCCATATAGCGTTCATGTCCGCCCTTTACAAGGCTTACGATACTGTCCCAGATTTTAAAAATAAAATCAAAAAAGGATCTCTGAGTAATCAGGATCATTGTAATAAGAAGCACAAGTACAATGATAATATATCCGCCTACAACTCCAAAAGCAGACGTAGAAGACATGCAGATCGCGCCTCCGATCACACCGCCTCCCGTATGAAGCTCTGAACTGCGTTTATAATAATCCATAAATCCCGTACCCGGAAGATATCCCTCTGTTAAAAGCTGTACAAAGCCACACAGAAAAAGAAAAAACACAAGGGCTGCCAGTGTTTTTTTGTACGCAAGAGGATTTTTTCTGTTGGACATCAAAAAGGCAGCACCCACAAAAAGCAGTACGGGAAATACATAAGCCAGAAGTCCCATAATCCCAAAGCAGACCGCGCTGATCTGGTCGCCGACAGCGCCGCCCAGTCCAAAATTACTGATAACCAGGATCATAGAGGCAGCCAGAATGATCAGCAGAATGATTTCTGTCTGGAATCCACTTGTAACATTTTGCTTTTTAGCAGTGGTTTTTCTTCTTGATGTGGTACTCTTTGCTGTTTTTCCTGTGGTTCCTCTTTTGCCTTTCTGGTTCTTTGATGCTGCCATATCCAGGCTTCCCTCCTACTACTTCTATTGCTTTTATTACTACCGGTATCAGAACCCGTTATAAGTTCTGATACCCTTTTGTTTTTTTATAATACATAATTACCGATGAGAGCAGCAAAGCCCACAATAAAACAGTAATATGCAAAATAACGGAATCTGCCCCTGTTCACAAGTCTGAGCAGTACACGGATGGTAAAGTACCCCACAACTGCAGAGACGATCATTCCCAGCACAAAGGTAAATCCCAGTCCAACAGTCATTGCAGGCGCGCTAAACTGTCCCAGCTCCACAGCCAGGGCTCCGATAATAGCCGGCACTGACAGAATGTAAGAATATTTCACTGCAAAACTCCGTGTAAATCCACTCATCAGACCTGCGCTGATCGTCAGTCCGCTTCTGGAAAGTCCGGGAAATACAGACAGTCCCTGACAAATACCGATCCACATGGCATTTCCGAATCCGGCGTCTCTTGCAGCTTTTTTTCCGCCCATTCTGCCAAGATCCACCACAAGAAGAACGATTCCTGTGATCAGGATTCCCGCTCCCGGCAGCAGCTGTGAAGAAGCCGCAAGCACAACAAGCCTTCTGGCTGTATAACCCAGAAGTGCAGTCGGTATCATAGAAACAAGAAGCAGGAGCGCAAATTTCTTATAAGTACTGCTTACGATTTTTGCATATCGAAGTCTGTCTCCTGTTCTTTTATTATGGATATAAAGAGACAGATTTCCGATTGTATCCATCAGCATGTCTAGAGACTCCAGCAGAAGTCTTGAAATATCCTTCCAGAAAGTAAGTATCACTGCTGCCAGCGTACCAAAATGAAGCATTGCTTCCAGAAGAACACCCGTTTCGTGCTCCATCCCCAGAATGTTCTGAAGAATGCACAGATGTCCAAAACTGCTTACAGGAAGAAACTCCAGTATTCCCTGTACAACTGCAAGCAGGATCACATATAAAACTGTCATATTTTTATCCTTTTCTTTCGTCTGTTTTCTTCAAATGGCATGAAAGCTGCCGTTTTATTCCCTGTAAAAACCAAAAATTCAAAGTGTTTTCCCGGCTTTTGCTGTATCAGTATATCACAGTTCTGAAAAAGTTACAAGATATCCCCGGCAAAAAATCGAACATGTGAGCGAATACGGTTGCTGTTGCTGGACGCATCCCCGCGGAACTTTTTTATTTCCCTGAAAAATCCGTACAGACTGTACTATATTCCCGGTAAACAAAAAAGGAAACTGCCACAGCATACAGCCGCGACAGTTCCCCGGATCATCTCAGCCTGAATATTGGGTTTCCGCTTTTATACAGGCTATTATTATTTTAAAATCAGTTTGCGTGAGGCAGTCTCTCATCGATCATGTTCATCAGATGATCTGTGGAGCGAAGCGGTGCTACAAATGCAGCATCTTCCACAGCTGCAAGTTTTGCATTTTCACATGCAAGAACTCCGCCATAGATCTCGCCCATTTCTGCATAACGGTAAACCGGAAGCTTATCGTTCATCTCATCAGAAATATCCTCTACATCATCAAACGGCATTTCAACCTCATATACATGAGCCAGCTCAGCAGCAACCTCCCAGTTGGAGAATACTACGTCTTCCTCAATGGCCTGTTCAACAACCTGAAGTCTGCGCTCAGTATTGGTGAAAGTACCATAGGTAGACGCAAATCCTGTTCCCGGGATCACAACGTCTGCAAGTTTGGCAGCCTCTGTCATGTGAGTATCGCATACCATCAGGAATACAAGCTCTTTCAGAAGCTCCGGAGCCGGATCCTCACCGAATACCAGAAGGGCTTTTACACCTTCCATAGCCTCTGCCCCTGCAGTGATTCCCAGATCAACAAGACCCTGGCTGTTGTTCTTTGCTTTCAGCATAAGGATACCGTCGCGGGCTTTTCCGATATGACCGGAAACAACTGCGATGTCGCCAAGAAGCGCAGCAGCCTCAGTAGTTACTACGTTCTGCTGGAATACGATCATTGCTTTCTTTGCATTTGCATAAAGCTCAGCGATCTCTTTTGCTTCTTCAGATACAGCAGCACCTTCTACAGATGCCTTAAATGCGTCAAAGCCTTCTACACCTGTGCCCTTGCCCATATCAAGAAGAGCCTTTGCAACACCCTTGAAGAAACCAAGGCTGTTGTCTGTCTCAACAGTTTTATAAGCAAAGCTCATATGATCCTGTGCATATCCTTCCGGATTTACAAGGATAACCTTTGCTCCGTTCTTTGCTGCCTGTTTCAGTTTCAGACGGATCACCTGATTTTCTTTTGCAATAAAGCCTGCGCACAGGATCACATCTGCAGAAAGAACCTCGTTGATTGTGTTCGGAGAAGCGTTTACGCCCAGAACCTTTTCAAGACCGTTCTCTCTGTTGTTGAAGCAGAGAGTCTTAGCTCCGATAGAATCTGCGAACTTCTTGATCACATATGCTTCTTCGTTTGTATATCTGTCAGAAACTGCTACAGCAACTGCGTTTCTTCCGTATTTTGCCGCAAGAGATTCTGCTTTCTTTGCAGTCAGCATAAATGCTTCATGATAATCAACCTCTGTAAGCTCTCCGTCCTTTCTTGCCATTGGCTCAAGGAGTTTGCCGTCCATAACAGAACAGTCAAAGCCGAACTTTCCTCTTCCGCAGAGAAGTCCTTTATTGACAGCGCCTTCTCTGTCCGGAACAGCTTTTACCAGCATGTCTCCATAGGTTTCAAGATGCATGGAGCAACCTACTGAGCAGTAAGCGCAGGTAGTATCGGTAGCCTCAGTGTCAAGCGGAACAGATTTTTCAAGAGTAAGATTTTCCTGAAGAGCGCCTGTAGGGCAGACACTTACACACTGGCCGCAGGAAATACATCCTGTCTCAGAAAGCGGCTGTTCAAGAGCCGGCATAACAACTGTGTCAAATCCACGTTTCACAAGGCCAAGAGCGCCTACTCCCATAACCTCATCGCAGGCACGAACACAGAGTCCGCAGAGGATACATTTATTCGGATCCCTTAAAATGAACGGATGCTCATCGTGGAATTCCACTTCATTGATGTCTCCTGCCAGACGGTCCGGATCCACATCGTACATATTTGCATAGGAGATCAGCTTACACTCAAAGTAATCTTTACATCCGCACTCCAGACAACGATGAGCTTCCTCAACAGCCTGCTCCTCGTCGTATCCGAAGACTACCTCTGTAAAGTTGTCTTTTCTTTCTTCTGCATTCAGCTGCTCCATAGTCGGACGGCACATTCTCTCACGGTCTTCAAAAGTAGCCGGTGTTACGTCCTTTTTGGTTACATAATAGTTTGGCTCGTATTTGATCTCTTCTCCGCGAAGATAAGCATCTACGATCAGATAGCTCTTCTTTGCATCGCCAATGGACTCAACTGCGATGGAAATCTTGTCATTACCGCAGTCACCGCCTGCGAATACGCCCGGAAGTGCTGTCATGTATGTATCTTTATCATAAACAAGGCCGCCCTTTCTGGTAAGCTCAACCCCGTTCATTCCTTCTGCATTTACTCTCTGGCCGATTGCAAGGATTACAGTGTCCACATCAATCGTCTCTGTTTTTCCTTCTACCGGAACCGGAGCGCGACGTCCTGATGCATCCGGCTCACCAAGTTCCATAACCTGAAGAACCATCTGACGGCAGTGTCCGTTTTCATCAGAAATGATCTCAAGAGGATTGGTCAGGTTCAGGAAGATTACTCCCTCTTCCTCTGCTTCCTCGATCTCGATCATATCTGCAGGCATCTCATCTTTTGTTCTTCTGTAAATATTATAAACCTTGTCAGCGCCAAGACGTACTGCTGTACGGCAGGCATCCATAGCGGTATTACCGCCGCCTACAATGGCAACGTTTTTGCCAAGGTCAATATCTTCATTGCGGACAACTTTTCTGAGGAAATCAATACCGCCGATTACACCCTCGGCATCCTCGCCTTTGCAGCGGACACCGGTAGATACCCATGCGCCGATACCAACGCATACAGCATCAAAATCTCTGCGGATCGCTTCAAAAGAGATGTCCTCGCCGATCTTTGTATTTGTAACCATGGTTACGCCCATTTTTTCAAGAACAGCGATTTCCTCATCCAGAACTTCTTTCGGAAGACGGTATTCCGGAATACCATAGCGGAGCATACCGCCAAGCTTTGGCATTGCCTCGTAGATCGTCACATCATGGCCAAGCTGACGAAGGAAATATGCCATGGAAAGTCCGTAAGGACCGCCGCCGATCACAGCAACGTTCTTTCCTGTGTCCGGCTCGCACTCCGGAACAAACGGATCTTCACCGAACTCGTCAGTATCTGCTGCAAATCTCTTAAGGTTTGCAATAGCGATAGGCTCGTCTACCATACCGCGGCGGCATGCTGTCTCACACGGATGAGGACAGACACGACCGATAGATCCCGGAAGCGGAATGTTTTCTCTGATCAGTTTGATAGCCTCTTCATACTGTCCGTTTGCGATCAGACCTACATAGCCCTGACAGTCTGTACCTGCAGGACATGCAAGCATACATGGCGGACGGCAGTCACCCTTATGGTTGGAAAGAAGAAGCTCCAGGTTTGTTTTTCTTGATTCAATAACACGCGGTGTATTGGTATGGATGATCATATCCGGTGCGATCTCGGTTGCACAGGCCTTCCAGAGTTTCGGATTGCCTTCCATCTCTACCATACAAAGTCCGCATGCGCCGTAAATTTCTGTTCTCTCATCATAGCAAAGAGTAGGAATGAAAATATCGTTCTCTTTGCAGACATCGAGAATGGTCTGGCCGGGAAGTCCATAGACTTCTTTTCCGTCGATATTTAATCTGTATTTATTCACAGTCTGCACCTCCTATTAAACTCTCTTTACTGCGCCAAATTTACAGGATTCCTCACACTTGCCGCACTTGATACATACAGCAGGATCAATCTTATGCTGCTGTTTTTTCTCGCCGCTGATGGCGCCAACCGGGCAGTGTCTTGCACAGGCTGTACAGCCCTTGCAGTCCTCTGTAATCTCGTAGTGAATAAGAGCCTTACAGGATTTTGCAGTACATTTATGATTGTAAATATGATCCTCATATTCATTGCGGAAATATTTCAGAGTGGTGAGTACCGGGTTCGGAGCAGTCTGTCCAAGTCCGCACATAGCGCCGTCCTTGATCTTTCCTGCAAGCTCTTCCAGAAGCTCGATATCTCCGTCTTTTCCTTCGCCCTTTGTGATTCTCTCAAGAATCTCAAGCATTCTCTTGGTACCGATACGGCAGTAGTTACATTTACCACAGGATTCTTTCTTGGTAAAGTCAAGGAAGAAACGTGCCATATCTACCATACAGGTATCCTCGTCCATTACGATCATACCGCCGGAACCAACGATAGCGCCTGTCTTATTGATATCTTCATAAGTAACAGGAGTGTCAATAAGATCTGCAGGAATACATCCGCCGGAAGGACCACCCATCTGAACGGCCTTGAATTCTTTGTCGTTTTTGATTCCGCCGCCGATGTTGTAAATAACTTCTTTCAGGGTCATTCCCATAGGAACCTCAACAAGACCGCCCTTCTTGATTTTTCCTGCAAGAGCAAATACCTTGGAGCCCTTGGATTTTTCAGCACCTCTGTCAGCAAAGGCCTGTCCGCCATTGGCAATGATCCATGCAACGTTTGCATAGGTTTCTACGTTATTGATGTTGGTCGGAAGCTTCCAGTATCCCTTTGCAGCCGGGAACGGAGGTTTCAGTCTTGGCATACCTCTCTCACCTTCAAGAGAAGCAATAAGAGCAGTCTCCTCACCGCATACAAATGCGCCTGCACCTGCTTTAATACGGATATCAAAATCAAAGCCTGTTCCAAACAGATTTTTGCCCAGATAACCCTTTTCTCTTGCCTGTGCCATGGCAATCTCAAGACGTGCAATTGCCAGTGGATACTCAGCACGGCAGTAAATGATACCCTCGGTAGCGCCTGCAGCAAAACCGCCGATGATCATACCTTCCAGCAGGGAGTGAGGATCGCCTTCCAGAACGGAACGGTCCATGAATGCACCCGGGTCACCCTCGTCTGCATTACATACCATATATTTCTGCGCGCCTTTATTGGATTTGATCGCATTCCATTTAAACCATGTAGGGAAACCGGCGCCGCCGCGTCCGCGAAGTCCGGAAACCTTGATTTCCTCAATAACTTCATCCGGAGTCATGGAAGTGATAACTTTGCGTGCAGCTTCATAGCCGCCTACCGCTATGTACTCATCAATTTTTTCCGGATTGATCTGACCGCAGTTGCGGAGAACGATTCTCTGCTGCTGGGAAAGGAACGCCTCATCCTCTGCCGGAATCACGTATTCCTCTACCGGCTTTCCGCCAATCAGATGCTCCTCTACGATTTTTTCCACTTTATCTGTAGTACATTTGACATATCTTGCTTCCAGAGCGCCTTCGTCATTATACACATCAACGATAGGCTCCAGATAGCAGGTACCGATACATCCTGTTTTATCAATAACAACATTTGTAAGATTTTTTTCTGCTACGATACGCTGGAACTCATCAGAGGTCTTCTTAGCTCCGGTAGCAATACCACAGCTGCCTTGTCCTACAACAACTTTCATATTTCTACCTCCTATGCGTTCTTTGCTTTATAATCGTCAAGAATCTTCTTAACAGAAGATTTTGTCAGGTTTCCGAATGTTTCCTCACCGTCTGCTGATTTTACCATCATAACCGGCGCAAGAGAACAGCAGCCAAGACAGGCTACGTTATTTAATGTAAACAGACCATCTTCGGTTGTCTCTCCGTCCTTGATTCCAAGATGTTCACAGACAGCTTCCTCGATCATGTCAGAACCATTTACATGACAGGCTGTACCTTTACAGAGCATGATCAGATACTTTCCGATCGGCTGTAAACGGAACTGTGCATAGAATGTAGCCACACCGTAAATTTTAGCAGGCATGATCCCTGTTCTTTCTGCGATATAATTGATCGCATCCATAGAAAGATACCCGTAGATATCCTGGGTCTGCTGAAGAATGGTGATCAGGCTTCCCGGCACCTTTGCATATTTTTCAAGCACCGGAGCCAACTCAGCGAAATCCGCGTTTCCGCTGTTCTGACATCCACACGTATTGCTCATATGATTTGTCCCTCCTGTAGAAATTATTTTAAACATCACTACTCATTCCCTAGCATTATATCACAAAAGGAGGGACAGTCAAAGGAAAAAGTGCATGATTTTTCATAAATTGTTAATAATGTGACTAACTTTATCATGAAATTACATTTTTTTCTCAGCTTTCTGAAGGTCAATTAGTTCATACAGTTTGGCAAGAGCCTCTTTCATTCCTCCCACTTCATCGATCAGTCCTTCTTCTACAGCCTCCCTGCCTTCCAGCATGGTTCCCACATCTTTTACCAGCTGTGTGGTATCCAGCATTAGCTCTTCCAAGCGCTTCTGAGAAATGTGGGAATGAGAAGCAATAAATCCCGTGATCCGGTCCTGAATTTTTTCCATATTCCGATAGGTCTGTGCAACACCGATAAACATCCCACTGGAACGCACCGGATGAATCACCATGGTAGCGCTTGGCACAACAAAGGAATAGTCGGCCGATACGGCCATGGGAACACCAATGGAATGACCGCCTCCAAGAACAAGAGAAACTGTAGGAATACTTAAAGATGCGATCATCTCCGCAATGGCAAGCCCTGCTTCCACATCGCCGCCTACCGTATTTAAAAGAATCAGAAGGCCGTCCACATCTTCATCATCCTCCACCAGAGCCAGCTTTGGAAGTACATGCTCATATTTGGTGGTTTTACTCTGAGAAGGCGCTGACTCATGGCCTTCCACCTCACCGATGATCGTAAGAAGCTCCACATGATGTTTTCGTGGATTTCTATCCAGAGTCACCTGTCCCATTTCCTTTATCTGCTCATTTTTTCTGTCCTGATTTTCCAGTTTTTCCTGCTCATATCCAGTATCCTCTGGTTTTGTCTCTGCGTTTTTCTGTGATTTCCCATTCTCATCTGCTCCGGAAATCATTTTTTCCATTGGATGCTGTTCTTCTTTTATATTCTCCTGGTTCAGAAATTTTTCCTCTGTGTATCCATTCTCTTTTCCCTCATACTCTGACAGAACCTTCTGATCATAATTCATTTGCTGCCGTTTTCCTTTTTCGGACATGCAATCCTCCATTCCGCCGCCTTTTATCCGGCGGCACAAATAATATAAAAAACAATTCACACTTCCACAGTTTCATGGTACAATAAATTTAGTTTTTGATGCTGCAGTATTAACTGTGATCATCTCCGCCCGTCTATTCATTTACAGAAATGCCCCTCTGCTCAGGCGAACTATATTTCACCAGTTCGTTTATTAGCTGATTCTGTTTTAGCTTTGCAATCCCATCTTAAATCTGCTTCTTTCCCGGCAACACCCCTGCAAAACCATCATTCATGAAACTATTATGTGTAAAACATGAATTTTTATTCTTTGTTATAAATGATCATATTCGAAAAAGCACACGAACTAATTTGTCTTTGTGGAATGCGCATATAGAGTTTAGTATTTCTTTTTATGTCCATATATTCCGAATTTTATTGTACAAAATGATTCATTTTCTTATTATATAATTCTTTCTTTATTGATGCCGGATCATACATAGTTCAGCGCTGCCTTCTGCAGGGAAATAGACATTGCCTGATATTTTATCTGTAATGCAGTCAGACCAATATGTATGTTTCTGTTTTCAGCTTCAGCAGAACCTGACCAGTTGTATGGTAACGCATAGTCAGAACGTCCTTATGGCTATCGAAAGTAATTCATTATCTTTTATTTTTCCACTTGATTTATGTATCTGTACCATGATAATTCAATAGACTTTACACTCTTAAGGTGGTATAATGACCCTACTGAATGGATGTATGTAAACAGGAAGGATGATGCAATATGTTAGACCAGAAAGACTTGGAGCTTCTTCAAAATTTAATGCAGGAAGTTGTAAAAGAATCAGAACAGAATATTCTTAACAGCGTGGATAAAAAGATTGCTGCTTCTGAGCAGAATGTCATTTCTACCGTGGATAAAAAGATCGCTGCTTCTGAACGGAATGTTATTTCTAGCGTAGACAAGAAGATCGCTGCTTCCGAACGGAAGATTCTTTCTGTCATGGATGAGAAACTATCCCGATCAGAAAATATGATTCTTAATGAGCTGGACAGAGTACAGGCACATCTTGAAGGAGATTTGGAAAAAGTACAGAAAAATCTGGAAGAACTGAAACAGTTTTACAAAATTGATAAGTTGGAAACAGATAATACTTCGCTGCTTCTGAAAATGTACAATGACATGCAAAAAGAAATTGCAGAGATTAAGACTAAAATAGCATAAAACACAATCGCCGAAAGGGTGTAAAGCCTACTGAGTTATCAGGCGGTCCATTTGCATCTGTATAAATCCATATGTCCACTCACAAAATACAGAACACTCTTTACCATAAAAACAGACCATCTAAACAATCAGTATAGCATCACCGAAAGCCATTTTGTTATAAAAAGCATCATCATTTTTAAGATAAAACAGCCCTCATCTCCCTTATTTTAAAGGGTCTGAGGGCTGTTCTCAATTATTCATCCCAGTTGTGCCATACGTCAGTGACGTCATCGTCCTCATCAAGAAGATCAAGTGTTTTCTGAAGGTTTTTGATATCTTTTTCGTCTGTAAGCTCCACATAGGTCTGAGGAACCATAGCCACCTGTGCCTCCAGCATAGGAACTCCGGCAGCTTCCAGAGCCTCTCTAACTGCACTGAAATCATCCGGTGCTGTGATCACTTCAAAGCTTTCCTCTTCCTCACTGAAATCCTCAGCACCTGCATCAAGAGCAACCATCATCAGCTCATCTGCATCCATCTCGCACTCTTCCTTGTCAATGATGATCTGTCCTTTCTGATCAAACATAAAGGAAACGCAGCCCTGTGTTCCGATGCTTCCGTAGCCTTTTGTAAAAGCATTTCTTACATTGCTGGCAGTACGGTTTTTATTGTCTGTAAGAGTTTCTACGATAATGGCAACACCGTTAGGACCATAGCCTTCGTATGTAGCACGCTCATAGTTGTCTGCCGCCTCTGCACCTGCTGCTTTTTTGATACCGCGCTCAATGGTATCATTTGGCATATTATTTGCTTTTGCTTTTGCAATAACATCGCGAAGCTTGCTGTTATTGTTGGGATCCGGTCCTCCGGCTTTGACAGCCATAACGATCTCTCGTCCGATCACAGTAAAGATTTTACCTTTTTTGGCGTCGTTTTTCTCCTTTTTATGCTTTATGTTTGCGAATTTTGAATGTCCTGACATAACTCACTTTCTCCTTTTGTGTTCTTGTCATTTATTTTTTCGGCCCGCACCTTTCCTATTGTCCTGTTTCCAAGAGACAGGATCTTAAAGCGGTAACCGTTTGCAACAATCTCATGATCCAGATCTTCCTCTGTGGGAATATGCCCCAGAAGCTCTGTGAGAAGCCCGTTCAGCGTCGTTACCTCAACCTCTCCAAAACTGATCCCCAGCTCCTCCTCAACATCCTCCAGCTCTGCAAAACCATCAATCAGAACGCTGTTATCTGTCTGAGTCCGGATAGCAATATCCTCGTCCTCATCATATTCATCAAGGATCTCTCCCACGATTTCCTCCAGAATATCTTCCATTGTGATCACTCCTGCAGTCTGACCGTACTCATCTACCACAACTGCCATATGTGCCTGTTTTACCTGCATAGTACGGAAAATATTGCTGATGCTTCCCGTTTCCGGCACAAAATCTGCTTTTCGGATCAGTCCCGGAAGCTCTCTTAGAGGCTTGAATCTTGCCCAGGAATTCTGGGTCATAAATTTAAGAGCGTCTTTATAATGGATCAGTCCTCTGATATTGTCCATATCATCCTCATAGACCGGATATCTGGAATTTCCTTCTTCCAGCATCTCATCTATGACGTCTTTCAGGAATCTTTCCTGGTCAAAAGCCACCACTCCGGTTCTGTGTGTCATAATATCACCGGCCTTGATATCATTAAAAGAAATGATATTCTGAATCATCTCTGCTTCATTTTTCTCTATGACGCCCTGTTCATGAGCCTCATCCACAATGGAAATGATCTCCTCCTCTGTAACCGCTTCCTGCTGTTCCCCAAGCGCTACTCCAAAAACACCGGCAGTAATACGCGCAAGCCAGGTAACTGTCAGAGTAAAAGGCCACATTATCGTTACCACTATGCTGACAAGCCGCACATAACGGAACGCATACTGTCTGGATCGGTAATCTCCGATCCTTCGGAACATCAAAATGCCAAAAGAGGCAAGAAGAACAACACAGAGAATCGAAATCAGTACCAGAGCCGGAAACTGATCTATGTAACGATGTGAGATCCGCGCCAGAAGAGGCACCAGAAAAACACCGATAAAGATTCCTGAAGCTGTTACGATCAGAGGAATGGCATTGACATATCTTACCGGTTCATCAATAAGCCTTTTCAGTAATCCGGCTTTTTTGTTTCCTTCCTCTGCCATTTTCTGTATTTCGCTCTGATTCAGATTTCTGACTGCTGCTGCAAAGCCATAAAGGATTCCGTTCAGCAAAATCAGTATCACCAGAACAATAAGCCCCGCCAGGGGCGATCGACTGCCGTCGTCCATTTTGTATTTCCTTTCTTAACTCGCTGTACATACAGTGTATTTCCCCGGAAATTACCTGTGAATCAGCATAATTACTGCTAAAATATAGCACTTTCCCTGCCGTTCGTCAAGAATTCCCGTCCAAAAAGTATCTTTCTTAAAAGTATCTTTTGCCCTGCCCAGGCAGAAAAAGGATCAGAAGCTCAGTTCCAGGCTGATCTCCAGCGCATGATTCACACGGTCAAGCATACACTGATCCAGGTGACACACCTTATCCTTCAGCCGCCGTTTATCAATGGTCCTTAACTGCTCCAGAAGGATCACGGAATCTTTTTCGATCCCGTAGGCAGAAGCATCAATTTCAATATGTGTAGGAAGCTTCGCCTTATTCATTTTTGATGTGATGGCTGCGCAGATCACAGTTGGGCTGTGCCGGTTTCCCACATCGTTCTGTATGATCAGAACAGGACGGATCCCGCCCTGCTCGCTTCCTACCACAGGTCTTAAATCTGCATAAAAAATATCCCCTCTTTTTATTACCACACAATTCACACTCCGATTCTGTTTTCTCTACTAATCAGTATTTCCAGTTTTTTCTTGTGTATACATGCGTGGTATTTCCAGTTTCTGCCGCCTTTACCTATTCAAAAAAGGTCAGCTCACCCCATTTCTTTCCGTTCTTTATATAAATTCTTGGTACCCGTTTTCCAATATCACAGGCAAATTCATAAGAAAACCTTCCTGATAAGTCTCCAAGAGTTTCCAGACTGAGAACCTCATCTCCGTCCTTTCCTACAAGTGTCACCTCGTCACCTGTGTGAACCTCAGGAATATCTGTTACATCTACCATAAACTGATCCATACAGATCCGCCCGATCACAGGAGCCTTTTTTCCATGGATCAGGACCCATCCTTTGTTGGAAAGACTTCTGGGATATCCGTCTGCATAGCCTACAGGTATGGTGGCAACCTTCATGTTTTTTTGTGCAGTAAAGGTTCCTCCATAACTGACCGAAGCCCCTGCTTTCAGTTCCTTGACATAACTGACATGGCTTTTCAGCTCCATAGCAGGCAGAAGCCTTACAATATCCCGTTCCACCTCATCAGAAGGATAAATTCCATAAATGGTGATTCCGGCACGGACGGCATCCATGTTTGCTTTTGGCATACGGATAATGCCTGCGCTGTTGGAACAGTGCTGTACAGGAATTCTGATTCCACTTTCATGAAGCAGTCTCTCAAAGGTCACGTAACGTTCCAGCTGTTTTTCAGCAGGAGAGAGATCTGTTTCGTCTGCTCTGGCAAAGTGGGTGAACAGTCCCTCCACTTCTACATTTGAAAGTTCTGTGATCTTCTTAATTTCCCGAACGCTTTCTGTGGTATCAGAAAATCCAATCCTGCTCATTCCTGTGTCAAGTCCAATATGGATATGTACTGTTTTTCCCTGACGGACAGCCTCCTCTGACAGCTTTTCTGCCATGGAGTATTCGCTGACAGTCAGCCGGATCTCCTGCTCCACCATATCAGGAAAATATTCCTCAAATACGATTCCCAGAATCAATATTGGCTTTGTTACCCCAAAGGCACGAAGCTGAAGCGCCTCCTCTGCGGTAGCCACTGCAAATCCCCAGATATAGCTGTATCCATGAATCAGACGGGCAATGGCTTCTGCTCCGTGGCCATATCCGTCCGCCTTGATCACAGCAATGATTTTTGTGCCCTTTGCGATATTTTTTTTCATTTCTCCAAAATTATGCGCAATAGCATCCAGGGATACTACTGCTTTGATTCTGTCATATCTCCTCATGTCTTCCTCCGTACTTCAATACCTCCGGAATTGTCAGGAGCAGATCTCCCGCCTTCATTCCATACATTCCCTTGTTCTCAGCTGCCAGATCGCCTGCTCTTCCGTGGATAAAAACTCCCAGCGCTGCGATCTCTGTCATTTCACCAACTGAAAGCGCCTCTCCTCTGTACATACAGAGCATTCCGGCAAGAACCCCTGCAAGTACATCTCCGCTTCCGGCTGTTGCCATTCCGGCATTTCCGGAAAGATTATACCATACTGTGCCATCGGAACCGGCCGTTACAGTACAGGCATCCTTCAGTACACAGACAGAGCCCGAAGCTCTGGCATATTCCAGTGCCGAGGCTTCCCGGCTGTCCTGCAGCTCTCCAATACTTTTTCCGGTAAGCCGGCTCATCTCTCCCATATGGGGAGTCAGAATCACATGACTGCCCAGAAGGTTTTTCCAGGACAGATTTTCTGCCAGAAGGTTCAGACCGTCTGCATCAAGCACCACTTTTTTTCCGGATAAAGCTTTTTCCAGAAACCAGTGCACCTTAAACCGTGTTTTTTCCGAAATTCCAAGTCCCGGCCCCATCAGGATCACATCACACCAGTCAAAGGCATTCTGATAGGCCGCTTCTCCTTTTCCACAATCAATAATGGCTTCCGGAAGCAGGCTCTGCAAAGGAATACGGTTGCTTTCATCGGTAAGAATACGTACCATTCCCGCACCGCCGGCAAATGCTGCCGCTGCGCAGAAATAGGCGGCGCCGCACATTCCCGGGCTTCCTGCCACTGCAAGAACCTTTCCGAAGGTGGACTTGTTTCCTTCTGGTGTTCTTCCGGGAATCTTTTTGGTATCTTCCACTTCCAGAATTCTCTTTTTCTCAAAAACACCAGACTCTCCGTAAACGCCAATATCGGCCAGAACCGTTCTTCCGGCATTTTTTCTGCCCGGATAAAGGCACAGCCCCGCCTTCAGAAATCCAAAGGTCACGGTAAGATCCGCCTCAAAAGCAGCACCCATCACTGCGCCGGTATCTCCGTTCACCCCGGATGGAATATCAACAGCTACTTTCCAGGCAGTCATCCGGTTCATGGTTTCTATCAGTTCTTTATATTTTCCCATAACAGGACGGGCCAGTCCCACACCGAAAACAGCGTCTACTATAGTAGTATATTCACGCCACTGCGGGTTATTCACAACCGGAACATGATAATTTGATGCAATGGAAAGCTGGCGCGCGGTTTCATGGGTAAAAGAGGAATGATTTCCTGCCACATAAATCTCAGCCTGATATCCATGAAGAAAAAGGATCCGGGCAATGGCAATTCCGTCTCCTCCGTTATTTCCGCTTCCGCAGACACAGAGAATCTTCTCTTCTGTGTTTTTTTTATGAAACACCTTTTCCATTTCTTCCACAGTTTTCAGAGCCGCCCGTTCCATAAGAACACAGGAAGGAATGCCTCTCTTTTCAATCGTATACGCATCCAGCTGCTTCATTCTCTCACAGCTTACCACTTCTTTCATCTGATCCCCTCCTTTTTGTATCTGTCTGCTTTATATCTTTTTACATCAAAAGGCTGTCAGCCCGGAATAGGGTGACAGCCTGCTGAGATGGGCTAATTTTCATGTTCCTGACGGTACTGGCTAAGATTGTAAGAAAGCCGCATAAGACTCTCGGAAAGATGTACATTCTCTACGATCACATCATCAGGAGTATCCAGATCAATATGCGCAAAATTCCAGATTGCCTTGATTCCGTTCTCAATCAGAATATTTGCCATATCTCCGGCCTTATTTTTCGGAAGCGTAAGGATTGCGATCTCAATCTGATTTTCCTTCAGGAAAAACGGAAGATCACTGATCATCTGAATCTCAATTCCCCGCACTGCGATCCCTTCCAGTACAGGATTGATGTCAAAAATGCCCATCAGCTTAAATCCGCGTTTTTCAAAATCCACATAGTTTGCCAGCGCCTGTCCAAGATTACCGGCGCCCACGATGATCATGGGATGAACCGTATCCAGTCCCAGAATCTTTCCGATCTCTGTGTACAGGTATTTCACGTTATATCCGTATCCCTGCTGTCCGAATCCGCCGAAATTATTCAGGTCCTGACGGATCTGAGACGCTGTCACATGCATTTTTTTGCTGAGGTCATTGGAAGAAATACGCTCCACATTTTCTTCCAGCAGTTCTCCAAGATATCTGTAATAACGCGGCAGCCTTTTTATCACTGCTTTTGAAATTTGTTTTGCCTCCACGGGATGATCCTCCTTCTGATTTCCTATTAATTATAACGAAATGTTATTTTAATGTCAAATAAAGTTTTTTCACTTCGCAAAAACTTTTTGGTCTTTACAAAATCATTGTAAAAGCCTTATAATCTTACAGTACGTATTAAGATAATTAAGGCAATTTGCGGAGGAACAACAATGATTTTAGCATGTCAGGGCATCTGTAAATCCTTTGGCGAAAAAGAGATTTTAAAAGATGCCTCTTTTCACATAGAAGAGCGTGAAAAAGTCGCTCTGATCGGTAATAACGGCGCAGGAAAAACCACTTTGCTGCGCATTATTATGGAAGAGCTTTCTGCTGATTCCGGAAACGTGATACTGGCAAAAGATAAACGTATGGGATATCTGGCTCAGTATCAGGATATTTACGGACAGCGTACCATTTACGAAGAGCTTCTTACAACCAAACAGCACATCCTTGATATGGAAGAACGTATGCGCTCCATTGAACTGGAAATGAAGCATGTACAGGGCGAAGAGCTGGAGCAGCTTATGAACACCTATACCAGACTTACCCATGAATTTGAGTTGGAAAACGGCTACGCGTACAAAAGCGAGCTTACCGGCATACTGAAGGGTCTGGGATTTGGGGAAGAAGACTTTGAAAAACCGATTGAAACTCTTTCCGGAGGCCAGAAAACAAGGGTAGCTCTTGGCAAGCTTCTGATCTCCAGGCCGGATATCCTTCTTCTTGACGAGCCTACCAACCATCTGGACATGGAAAGTATTGCCTGGCTGGAAACCTATCTTCTGAATTATCCGGGAGCTGTTTTTATTGTTTCCCATGACCGTTATTTTCTTGACAAGGTAGTGACTAAGGTAGTAGAAATCGAAGCCGGTCAGGTGATTTCTTTCCAGGGCAACTACTCTTCTTATGCAGAAAAAAAGGCGCAGCTGAGAGATGCCCAGTATAAGGCATACCTGAATCAGCAGCGGGAAATCAAGCATCAGGAAGCTGTGATCGTTAAATTAAAGTCCTTTAACCGTGAAAAATCAATCCGCAGAGCTGAAAGCCGTGAGAAAATGCTGGATAAAATCCAGAGACTTGACAAGCCGGTGGAAATCCAGACTCATATGCGTCTTTCTCTGGAACCAAGAACCGTAAGCGGAAATGACGTTCTTACTGTAGAGGATCTGTCCAAAAGCTTCCCCGGCCAGACACTGTTTACAAATATCTCCTTTCAGATAAAAAGAGGTGAGCGGATTGCGCTGATCGGAAACAACGGAACAGGAAAGACTACCATGCTGAAGATTCTTAACAGCATCCTTCCTGCAGACTCCGGAAGCTTTTCCCTGGGCTCCAAGGTTCAGATCGGCTACTATGATCAGGAGCATCATGTGCTTCATTCAGAAAAAACTATTTTTCAGGAAATTTCGGATTCCTACCCCACACTGACGGAAACAGAGATCCGAAACATGCTTGCCGCCTTTCTTTTTACCGGAGATGATGTTTTTAAGGAAATCTCTTCTCTTTCAGGTGGAGAAAGAGGAAGGGTCTCTCTTGCCAAGCTGATGCTCTCAGAAGCCAATTTCCTGATCCTGGACGAGCCCACCAACCATCTGGATATTGCTTCCAAGGAAATTCTGGAGGAAGCTTTAAACAGCTACAGCGGAACCGTCCTTTATGTTTCTCATGACCGTTATTTTATCAATCAGACTGCTACAAGGATTCTTGACCTGACCCATCAGGCGATTGTGAATTATATTGGTGACTACGATTATTATCTTGAGAAAAAAGAGGAGCTGACGGAAAAATATGCGCCTGCCCCGTCTGATCCTGCTGAAACCAGAGCACCGGAAACAGATAACTCTGACAGCAAGCTTTCCTGGCAGCAGCAAAAGGAAGAACAGGCCCGCAGGCGAAAACTGGAAAACGAACTGAAAAAAACAGAAGCCAGGATCGAAGAGCTGGAAAAAAGAGATAAAGAAATCGATGAAACTCTGGTTCTTCCGGATGTGTGCACCAATGTGGCGCGCTATACCGAATTAAGCCGCGAAAAAGAGGCGGTTCTGAAGGAACTGGAAGAATTATATGAAAAATGGGAATCCCTCGCCTGAGGTTTTCCCATTTTTGCTGTCCGAAACCGCTGTTCATATGATCCAAAGCAGTTCCTGTTATTTTGATTTTTGTACGGTTACTTCATAATACGATCCAGTGACTCCCGCACGGCCAGAATAAAGTCTCTGCTGGAAAGCACCTTTGGATGCTTGATGGTTGTGATCATGGCGAGATCCTTTGTCATCTTTCCTGCCTCAATCGTAGAAAGAGTTGCTTTTTCCAGTTTATCCGCAAACTCAGTCAGAGCTTTATTTCCATCCAGCTCTCCCCTTTTCCTGAGCGCACCTGTCCATGCAAAAATTGTTGCCACTGAGTTGGTAGAGGTTTCCTTTCCTTCCAGATGTCTGTAATAATGTCTCTGTACGGTTCCATGAGCTGCCTCATATTCATAGTATCCGTCCGGAGAAACAAGAACAGAAGTCATCATGGCAAGAGAACCAAAGGCAGAAGAAACCATATCGCTCATAACGTCTCCGTCATAGTTTTTGCAGGCCCAGATAAAGCCACCCTCCGCTTTCATCACGCGGGCAACCACATCGTCGATCAGGCTGTAGAAATATGTCAGTCCTGCCGCATCAAATTTCGCCTTAAATTCCTCTGTAAATATCTTCTGGAAAATTTCCTTGAATTTGCCGTCATAGGTTTTGGAAATAGTATCCTTTGCCCCGAACCACACATCCTGCTTTGTATCAAGAGCATAGTTAAAGCAGCTTCTTGCAAAGCTTTCGATGGACGCTTCCATATTGTGCATTCCCATGGCAACTCCCGGAGACTTGAATTCCTGTACAAGAGAACGTTTCTCTTCCCCGTTCTCAGAAGTATATACCAGTTCCACCTTTCCAGGTTTTTCTACATAAAATTCTGTGTTTTTATATATGTCACCGTATGCATGACGGGCAATGGTAATTGGTTTTTTCCAGTTACGTACACAGGGTTCGATTCCTTTTACAACAATGGGAGCCCGGAATACCGTTCCGTCAAGAATAGCGCGGATGGTTCCATTAGGGCTTTTGTACATTTTTTTCAGATCATATTCCTTCATTCGGGCATGATTTGGAGTAATCGTAGCGCATTTTACTGCAACACCGTATTTTTTTGTGGCATTGGCAGCATCTACGGTTACCTGATCGTCTGTTTCGTTCCGGCAGGCAAGCCCGAGATCATAATATTCCGTATTCAGATCCACATAGGGAAGCAGAAGTTCCTCTTTGATCATTTTCCAGAGAATACGGGTCATCTCATCTCCGTCCATTTCTACCAGGGGTGTTGTCATTTTAATCTTATCCATGTATTTTATCTCCTCTCCGGTTGAAGCATGTTCTGTTTAGTATTGTACAAAAAAACTCCTCTTCCGTCAACGCTGATGCTTTCACTTCATAAAATATTTATGATTCTGCCCCTCTTTCGTCTACAGTTCCAGAAACCGTTCCAGGTTAAATCTGCCCCATCCCTGCTGGTTTCTGGGAAATCCCATATCATCTGCACTGTCCTTCAGCATCATTTTAATCTCCACATTGGTAAGAAGGGGATCTTTTTCAAGCGCCAGAGCAACGGCCCCTGAAACAAAGGGCGTAGACATGGAGGTTCCGCTTTTCATCCGGTATCCGCCCTTTGATGAGCAGGAAATGATCCGGTTTCCGGGAGCTACAAGATCCGGCTTACATATACATTCAAACGTAGGGCCTCTTCCGGAAACTCCTTCCGTTCCCACAAGCATGTCACTGGAACCTACGGTAATGATCTTTCTGCTGCTTCCCGGCGCTGTAATGCTCCCTGGCAGCGGTCCCTGATTTCCTGCCGCTGCCACGACCACCAGCCCCCGATCCCATAATTTCTCCACTCCCTGTATCAGGCTGTTATGTTCTTTTCCGTTTTTACAGGTAGTTCCCACAGAAATATTCACAACACGGATATGGTATTTTTGCATATGACGGATGATCCAGTCAAAGGCGCACAATACATCCTCTTTGTTTCCGTTCCCAAACCGGTCCAGAACCTTCAGCCCGATGATCCCGCATCCAGGAGCCACTCCCCTGTATTTTCCCCCGGAGGCTGTTCCGTCTCCACAGAGAATTCCGGTTACATGAGTTCCATGCCCATTATCATCATAAGGAGTCTGTTTATGTGAAATAAAATCAGAAAAAGCACAGATTCTGTTTCCAAAATCCGGATGCGGAGAAATGCCTGTATCCAGAATTGCCACACCGATGCCCTTTCCGGTATAATTCATCATTTTCATGAATATACTCCAAAAAAGAAGCTTTATTTTAATGTATTCAGTCTGAGAATTATTTGCGAATTTTATAGAATATGAATATTTTTCATAGATTTGCCAATACTGTAAACCATCGGAATAACTTAAGTATGGATCACAGATTGCAGCCGACAGGATACTGACCGCCCTGATGAAACCCGCTGCATAAAAAGGAGGATTTTCATGGCGTTTATTTTATTTCTGATCATATTTTTCTGTCTGCAGTCCTTTGTCCTGTTCTGTTGTGTAGCTGCCGGAAACGACCCGGCATCTCAACTGATCTCAGATCAGGAGCAGATGGACTATATCAAAACCTGGATGGAAAACCACGAAATGTAACCGGAATTGAAAAAACAAACCGCAGGGAGACAATCAGCCAATCTCCTTCTGCGGTTTCTTACATAATCTATAACGGATCAGAGACTTGCTCTGATCACCTTAGGCTTGCAGCCTGCGTCTTCCAGAGCCTTTACAATCTGATTTTTATGATCGGTTCCAAAGGCCTCCATGGTTACTTTCAGCTCTACGGCCGCATTACGGTTGGTGGTAACAAACTGATTATGGTCAAGCTTAATGACATTTCCCTGATTCTGAGCTATGATGCTTGCCACACGTACCAGCTCTCCTGCTTTATCCGGAATCAGCACAGAAACTGTAAAAATACGGTCTCTCTGGATCAGTCCGTGCTGGACTACAGAGGACATGGTAATTACATCCATATTTCCTCCGCTTAAAATAGACACTACTTTTTTTCCGGTAAAATCCAGATGGCGAAGAGCCGCCACAGTCAGAAGCCCGGAGTTTTCTACGATCATTTTATGATTTTCAACCATATCCAGAAAAGCCATGATCAGCTCATCATCTTCAATGGTAATGATGCTGTCCAGATTTTCCTGAAGATACGGGAAGATATGTTCGCCCGGAGTCTGCACTGCAGTACCGTCCGCTATGGTATTTACATGAGGAAGGGTTACTACTTCTCCTTTTTCCAGAGACGCTTTCATACAGGCTGCTCCTGCCGGCTCTACTCCGATCACCCTGATATGAGGATTCAGAAGCTTCGCAAGAGTGGAAACACCGGTGGCCAGACCGCCGCCGCCAATAGGTACAAGAATATAGTCTACAAGAGGAAGCTCCTGGACAATCTCCATGGCAATGGTACCCTGTCCGGTGGCAACTGCCGGATCGTCAAAGGGATGGATAAACGTATAGCCTTCCTTTTCTGCCAGCTCCAGAGCATAAGCGCAGGCCTCATCATAGACATCGCCCTTCAGGATCACCTCTGCACCATAGCTTTTTGTCCGTTCCACCTTAATAAGAGGCGTTGTGGTAGGCATTACGATGACCGCCTTTACCCCGAATTTGTGAGCCGCATAGGCAACACCCTGGGCATGGTTTCCGGCTGAAGCAGTGATCAGCCCTTTTTCTCTTTCCTCATCTGATAAAGTGCTGATCTTATAGTAGGCTCCGCGCACCTTATATGCGCCTGTCCTCTGCATATTCTCCGGTTTCAGAAAAACTCTGTTTCCGGTCAGCTCAGAAAAATAACTGCTTTTGATCAGCTTTGTCTCCTGGGTTACTTTTTTTACAATCTCTGAGGCTTCCTCAAAATTCTCCAGTGTAAGCATATCCATTTTCTCCTTACCGTATTCTTAATCTTCTTTTTCGTTTACATCAAACAATGCATTTACAAAAGTTTCTGCATCAAACTTCTGAAGATCGTCAATAGTTTCTCCCACTCCAATATATTTTACCGGGATATCAAGCTCTGACTGGATCGCAACTGCAATTCCGCCTTTGGCTGTACCGTCAAGCTTAGTCAGAATGATTCCTGTTACATTGGCAACCTCTGCAAACTGCTTTGCCTGAGCAAGAGCATTCTGTCCGGTGGTTCCGTCAAGTACAACCAGAGTTTCAAGATAAGCTTCCGGATACTCCCGCTCCAGAATACGGTAGATCTTTCTCAGCTCTTCCATCAGATTTTTCTTGTTATGAAGGCGGCCTGCTGTATCGCAGAGAAGCACGTCTGCGTTTCGGGCCTTTGCTGCAGCTACTGCGTCATAGACAACAGAGGCCGGATCCGCTCCTGACTGTCCGCCGATAATCTCCACGCCGGCGCGGTCTGCCCACTGGGAAAGCTGCTCTCCGGCAGCTGCACGGAAGGTATCTGCTGCCGCCAGAATCACCTTTTTCCCTTCGTCCTTTAATTTTCCTGCCAGCTTGCCTACAGAAGTGGTTTTTCCTACTCCGTTGACGCCAATCATTAAAATTACAGATTTACGGTTTTCAAACTCATATTCTGTGCTGTCTACCCTCATCTGATCTTTGATGCTGTCGATCAGAAGCTGCTTGCATTCCATCGGGTTTTTGATATGCTTTTCCGCAACCTGTTTCTTCAGATTTTCCAGAATTGCAGAGGTGGCGTTGATGCCGATATCCCCCATTACAAGAATCTCTTCCAGCTCTTCATAAAAGTCCTCGTCTATACTGGAATATCCGCTGAAAATGGAGTCAAAACCCGCCACAATATTATCTCTTGTTTTTGCCAGTCCGCTGACAAGCCGTTTAAAAAAGCCTTTTTTTTCTTCAGCCATACTCATGCCTCCTTTTATTTACTCAGCTGATTTTCTACAAGATCTACAGAAACCAGCGTCGATACACCTTTTTCCTGCATAGTGATACCATAAAGCCTGTCTGCTGCGTTCATGGTTCCACGCCTGTGTGTAATTATAATAAACTGTGTATTTTTCGTCAACTTCTGAAGATACGAAGCAAAACGTCCCACATTGGAATCATCCAGAGCCGCCTCGATTTCATCCAGCAGACAGAATGGAGAAGGTTTCAGATTCTGGATGGCAAAAAGAAGGGCTATGGCGGTCAGAGCCTTCTCTCCACCGGAAAGCTGCATCATATTCTGAAGCTTTTTGCCCGGAGGCTGAGAAATGATCTTAATCCCTGCTTCCAGAATATCCTCATCCTCTGCAAGCTCCAGCGTTCCTTTGCCTCCGCCGAAAAGCTCCTTAAAGGCCTTGTCAAATTCTCTCTGGATATCATGAAATTTTTCTGCAAACTGTCTGCGCATTCCCTCATCCAGCTCCTGGATAATGCTTTCCAGAGTTTTCTCCGCCTGTACCAGATCCTCGTACTGTCCGGAAAGGAACGTATGTCTTTCCAGAAGGTTTTTATAATCTTCAATGGCATTGACATTCACAGAGCCAAGTCTGCGGATTTCATCCTTGATCCTGGAAATATTTTTTTTCATTTCCTGTCTGTCATTAAGCTCCTCTTTTCTGTGGGAAAGAGCGCTGTTTGGAGTGATCTCATATTCCTCCCACATATAGGAAATCTGGTTTTCCCTCTGCTCTTCCACTTTTTCCTCCTGGCTTTTCAGGCGGAAACACTCCTTGTCAAGAAGTGAGGTTCTTTCTGATAGCTGATCCCGTTTTTCAAAAAATGCCTTGTGGCTTGTATTTTTCTCTTCCTTCTGCTGCTGTTTCTCTTCCTTCTGTTCCTGAAGCTCCTGATCCAGCTTTTCGCAGGCCTCCATCGCATTTTTCAGATTCTGGATTCCCTCCTGCTTATGCTTTGTCTCTTCTTCACTTTTCTTGAGATTTTCTTCAAGCTCACGGCTTTCTCTCTGAAAGCTTTCCATTTCTCCCAAAAGACGGATCATGTTTTCCTGAAGAAAGTGTTCTTTCTGAGAAAGAGAGGATTCTTCCAGACGAAGCTCCTCCAGTTCCTTTGTTTTAGATGCTTCCTCAGCCTTCCATTCTTCCAGTTCCTTCTGTTTGGTTTCAATAAAGGTTTCCAGCTCCTTCTCATCCCTCTGAGAAGCCTCCAGTTCCTTTGCAATGCTGGAATGATCTGCCCTGATCTCCACTGCCTGACGGCGCAGCTCTTCCTTTTCTCTGTCAATCTGGCCGTAGCTTTTCTGAATATCAGCTTCCTTTTCTTCCAGCTGCTTCAGATTCATTCCGGCTGTATTCTGCTCTACATACTGCTGTCTCAGCTTTTCCTGAAAGTCCGCAATGGCATCTCTTAAGACATTTCTCCTGCTGCGGTTGTCTCCGATTTCCTTCTGAAGCTCCTGAAGCTCTTTTTTCAAAAGCTCCACGCTGCGCTCCAGCTCCTCGATCTCTCGTCTTCGTCCAAGGAGATTACTGTTATTTTTAAAGGCTCCACCTGTCATGGAACCGCCGGGATTTAAGGATTCTCCTTCAATGGTAACCATACGAAGGCTGTGCCTGTATTTTTTTCCAATAGCAATGGCATGATCAATATGATCCACTACCAGAACCCGTCCCAGAAGGTACTGTACCAGCCCGCTGTACTGAGCTTCTGCCTGAACCAGCGTATCTGCTGTTCCGATCACGCCTTCTTCTCTCAGCACTTCTCTTTGAGAAATACCGCCTCTTCCGCTCATATTAGACAAAGGAAGAAAGGTAGCCCGGCCAAAGCGGTTTTTCTTCAGAAATCCAATCATCCTTTTAGCTGTCTGTTCATTATCTGTGACAATGTTCTGAATGCTTCCTCCAAGAGCAGTCTCAATGGCGATCTCGTAATCTTTTTGTACATGGATGATGTCTGCCACTACTCCGTGGATTCCCGGTTCTCTGCTTTTCTGTTCCATTACGCGGCGAATACTGTTTCCGTATCCGTCATACCGCTCTGTAAGATTTTTTAAAGATTCCAGGCGGGAGGACTCTCTGTGATAGGCTGCCTGGCCGTTCTCCATTTGTCTGCTCTGATTCTTCAGTTTTTCCTGAAGCTTCTGAACCTCACCATCCAGACGCACACACTCTTCATTCATAGAAGCGATGGTATGGGTCACGCTGTCATATCTGGACTGCGCTTTGCTCTTTTCAGATGCAAGAGACTCCTCTTCTGTTTTTAAACGAAGGATGCGCTGGCTGACAGCAGCCTTACGGATATCCAGCTGCTCCATCATTGCATCGAAACGCTGAGCCTTTCCTTTGGTGGTGGCACGGCTGTTCAGGATTTCAATAATCTCATTTTTTCCTTCTTCTACAGCTGAGGTACATGCTGCCACTTCAGCCTGAATGGTTTCCAGCCGATTGTTTTCTTCTTTCAGGCGGTTCCGCTGCTCTCTCAGTTTTTCATGAAGAGCTTCCTTTTCCTGTGTAAGGGTTTCTTTTTCCCTTTCACGTTTTTCCAGTTCTTCCTTCAAAACGCCCAGACGGTTCCGGTAATGATCACTGTTCTGCCGTCCTGCATGGATCTGCTCTTCCAGAATCTGGATCTGGCTTTCATACTGCTGTCTGGAAAGAGCATTCTGCTGCTGCTTTTCCTTCAGCTCTTCAAGTCTTGTATTCAGAGTCTCCAGTTCCTGTTCCAGACGCTCATATTCTACCTTGGTCTGTTCATACGCCTCTTTTGTCTCAGAAAGCTCTTCCTGTGCTCTTTCTGACTTTTCTGCCAGCTCTTTCAGAATATGCCCTGTTTCCTCATAATCCAGAAGAAAAAGATTTACATCCAGATCACGAAGCTCTTCTCTTTTTGTAAGATAGATCTTTGCTGTTTCCGACTGCTTTTCCAGAGGTTCCAGCTGCCTGGTCAGCTCGGTCAGAATATCTGTCACACGTACAAGATTCTGGCGTTCTTCCTCCAGCTTCTTGATCGTAGTATTTTTTCTCCGTTTAAACTTTACAATTCCCGCAGCCTCGTCAAAAAGCTCCCGTCGTTCCTCCGGCTTTCCACTCAGGATTTTATCAATCTGCCCCTGACCGATAATAGAGTAACCCTCCTTACCGATACCAGTATCATAGAACATTTCCTGAATATCTTTCAGACGACAGTGGCTTCCATTGATCAGATATTCACTTTCTCCGGAACGGTACAGCCGTCTGGTAACCGTAACTTCATTAAAATCCACCGGAAGCTTATGGTCGCTGTTATCCAGGGTAATGGCAACTGAAGCAAAGCTTAAAGGTTTGCGGAGCTCTGTTCCGGAAAAAATAACATCCTGCATATTTCCGCCGCGGAGCTGTTTGGCACTCTGTTCGCCCAGCACCCAGCGGACCGCATCGCCTACATTACTTTTTCCACTGCCATTCGGTCCTACAATACCTGTGATTCCATTATGAAATTCAAAATTGATCTTCTGGGCAAAGGATTTGAATCCGTGTACCTCTATGTTTTTTAAATACATATTTCACCTTTACTGTTTGATTTTCCGGAGCGCCTGGTAGGCTGCAGCCTGTTCTGCGGCTTTTTTCGTATGTCCGGCGCCGTTTCCTGCAGGAATACCGTTGATCCTTACCTCAACTTCAAACTGCTTGTTGTGATCCGGTCCGCTTTCTCCGGTAAGCACATATTCCACCGGCTGCTTTCCGTCCTCCTGCACAAGCTCCTGGAGGATTGTCTTGCTGTCGTAAAAAAGCTGTTTTCTCTCTATATCATTCAAAATGAATTTCAGCACAAATTCCCTGGCTCTCTCAAAACCACCATCCAGATAAATCGCGCCCAGAAGCGCCTCTGTGGCATCCGAGACAATGGAATCACGCATTCTTCCTCCTGTCATATCCTCTCCCCTTCCCAGAAGAAGATATTCCGGCAGTCCAAACTGTCTTGCACAATAGGCAAGACTGGGTTCACATACAAGGCTTGCTCTTTTTTTTGTCAGCTCACCTTCCGGAATCTGCGGAAAACGGGCATAAAGCACATCACTGCTGATCAGCTCCAGAACAGCGTCTCCCAGAAACTCAAGTCTCTCGTTGCAGCCCAGCTTTCCGAGCTTTTTTTCATTGGCGTAGGAGCTGTGTGTCAGCGCCTGACGCAGTAATTTTTTATTGCGGAACCTGTAGCCGATCTTCTGTTCCAACTGATCCATAATCTTTCCCTCTTTCTGTTAATTCTCCTGATGGCCTTCCGGCTTTGCAGGAGGCTGAATCCGCTCTGCGATTTTTTCATTGATTTTCTGCTGTTTAAACTGAACGCACTGGAAAACCGCATTTTTAATCTCCACCGCTTTTGCGCTTCCGTGAGTCTTTACCACAAGTCCTTTCAGACCCAGAAGAGGCGCGCCGCCGTATTTCGTTGTATCAAAATCCTTCAGAGTTTCTTTCAGAGCAGGCTTGATCAAAAGCGCTCCTATTTTACTTCTGAGATTCTTCATCATGCCCCCCTTGATCTTTTTGATCAAAGAGCCGCTGACGCCTTCATAAAGCTTCAGGATCACATTTCCCACAAAGGCTTCACACACGATTACGTCTGCATAGCCGGAAGGAATGTCTCTTGCCTCAATACTTCCGATAAAATTAATGCCTTCCGTTTCTTTCAGAAGCGGGAAGGTCTCTTTTACAAGAGCATTTCCTTTTTCTTCCTCTGCCCCGTTATTGACAATGGCAACTCTGGGATTTTTGATTCCCACAACCTGTTCCATATAAATGGAACCCATTTTTGCAAACTGAACCAGATGAGAAGGTCTTGCGTCCACATTTGCCCCGCAGTCGATCAGAAGGCTTACGCCTTCCATGGTAGGGATCAAGGGAGCCAGAGGAGGACGCTCTACTCCTTTGGCTCTGCCCACAAGCACCTGTCCGCCTACAAGTACGGCTCCGGTGCTTCCGGAAGAAACAAAGGCGTCTGCCTCATGTTTTTTTACAAGATTCAGCCCCACAACAATGGAAGAATCCTTTTTTTTGCGGATTGCAAACACCGGAGGCTCTGCTGTTTCGATCACCTCCGAGGTGTGTACGATCTGTATTCTTTCTTCAGGATACCCCTGATATTTATTCAGTTCCTTTTTAATTACGTCTTCAAGTCCGGTAAGGATCACAAAAATATCCTCACGTTCCTTTACGGCTTCTACGGCTGCCTTTACAGGTTCCTCAGGTGCATTGTCGCCTCCCATGGCATCCACAACTACTTTTACTAACTCTGCCATAATACGCCTCCTGTTAAAATTTCAAACTTTATCATACTAAATCTAAAGGGGTAAAGTCAAGAGATGTCAGAAAATTATAGGCTGTTTTGCAGATTCTCTCCATCCAGCACAGCCTCTGTAAGTCTGTCCCCCTCATAAGTCAGCTTCAGCGAAAAGAACGGAGCGTTTTCCTTCAGCAGTCTCAGAAAGATCTTATCACCCTCCCAGAGATTCACATTCAAAATGTCCTCCTTTTTCACCCATTCCAGGACGCCTTCATCGCAATCCTTCATCTTTCCGGTAAAACCGTCCGCTGTATAAAGGCACATATATTCTGTTCCATAATTTTTCTGTGTAAAGGTGACGATTCCCCGGAATTTCCAGGAGGTCAGAATCAGTCCGGTCTCCTCATATGCCTCCCTTAAAAGACACTCCTCCGGACTTTCTCCCTCTTCAAAATGTCCCCCGATACCAATCCATTTATCTTTGTTTACATCATTTTTCTTTGATACTCTGTGGAGCATCAGATATGCTTCTTCTTTTTCTACATAACAAAGTGTTGTCATGGGACTTTTTTTCACTGCCCTGCACCTCCTGTAAAAGTTTATTTCCTGTTCTGTGCTTCTATTTTTTCCGCAAGATCATTCAGGTAAACCCAGCGGTCCATTTTTTCTTCCAGAAGAGCCTCTGTCTCCTCCTTCTCCTTTGTCAGCTCATTGAGCTTTCCGGAATTTGTGGCGTTTGCCATAATATCCTGATCCAGCTTTTCGATCTTTGCTTCCAGCTTCGCAATGTCCTCATCAATGGTATCGTATTCTCTTTGTTCCTTATAAGAAAATTTAAGCTTTGCGGGCCGATTTTGTTTCCAGGTCTTTGCAGAATCCTTTTCTCCGGAATCAGCTGCATCTCCGGTTTCCTTAAAATTTTTACTGCTTCCGCCGCCCTTTTTCCCGGAACCGGAATCACTGCTGTCTCCGAACCGTCTCTTTTTCGCTTCCAGATAATCCGTATATCCGCCCTCATACTGTGTAAGATTTCCGCTTCTGTCAAACTCAAAAATCCGGTCTGCAATATTATCCAGAAAATACCGGTCATGAGAAACAGCGATCACAATTCCCGCAAAAGAATCCAGATAATCCTCCAGAATAGTCAGTGTGGGAATGTCAATATCATTTGTAATCTCATCAAGAAGCAGTACGTTTGGAGCTGCTGCAAGCACTTTCAGAAGATACAGGCGCTTCTTCTCTCCTCCGGAAAGCTTTTCTATCGGCGCATACTGCATGGAAGAATCAAACAGAAACTGTTCCAGAAGTTTTGCGGCGCTGATCAGCCCGTCCTTTGTAGGAATGTACTCTGCAACATCTTTGATATAATCGATCACCCGCTGGCTGGTGTTCATTTCCTCAATTTCCTGAGAAAAATAACCGATCTTTACTGTTTCTCCAATTTCCACTTCTCCGCTGTCCGGCTGTATGATCCCTGCAATTATTTTAAGAAGCGTGGATTTCCCGCAGCCGTTGGGCCCGATAATTCCCAGCCGCTGATTTTTCAGCACAATATAGTCAAAATCCCGGATGCAAACCTTATCTCCAAAGCATTTGGAAATATGATGAAGCTCTATGGTCTTTTTGCCCATTCTTGTCTCTACAGAGTCGATCTCCACATTTTTATCGCGGACAGGCGCAGTGCCGTTTTTCAGCGTCTCCAGACGGTCAAGCCTTGCTCTCTGCTTGGTGGTTCTTGCACGGCAGCCCCGTTTTGCCCATTCCAGCTCCATTCTGAGAATGCTCTGACGTTTTCTCTCTGATGCCAGCTCCATTTCTTCTCTCTCGGCTTTCATTTCCAGAAACTGAGAGTATTTTGCCTCATAGGTATAAATTTTTCCATGGCTGAGCTCCAGGATCTTATTTGTAACACGATCCAGAAAATACCGGTCATGGGTTACCATGATCACTGCTCCCTTAAAACGGTTCAGATAATCTTCCAGCCATCCTGCCATTTCATTGTCCAGATGGTTGGTAGGCTCATCCAGAATGAGAACGTCTGCCGGATTGATAAGAACTCTTGCCAGAGCAACTCTTTTTTTCTGCCCTCCGGAAAGATGGGCAATCTCTTCCTCATGATCCACAATGCCCAGTTTATTCAGGATCATATGAGCATCTGTTTCCGGATTCCAGTCCTGCTCTTGTTTTCCTGCAGTAACATAAGAAAGAATCGTAGCTCCTTCAGGAAATTCCGGATGCTGGGACAGACAGGAAATACGCAGTCCGTTCTGCATGATCACCTGTCCCTGGTCTGGTTCCTCTGTTCCTGCCAGAATCCTTAAAAACGTTGTTTTTCCCGTTCCGTTGATTCCGATCAGGCCGATCTTATCACCCTGATGAATTCCCACTGAAATGTCATCAAAAATCACTTTATCGCCATAGGTTTTGCTGATGTGTTCCATATTTAAAATATTCATATCATTCTTCTCTCTGTACTTTCTTATTTATTTTACTGTAAATACCCAAATTGAAAAGATGTATCATGCTCTCCTGTATTTTTATGATTTTTTTTTCTCATTTTCCGCCTTGGGAAACTTTTTCAAATAGTAGATCACAAACAGCACTGCAGTGATCCCCCAGGATACCGGATAGCTGAGCATAATTGTCTCAATTCCCGGAAAAACAGGAAGAACTGCCAGCATCCAGGTGATCCTCATAATGCACACACCGCCGCAGGTCAGGATCACAGGTACAAGCACTTTTCCAGCTCCCCGGAGCGCGCCGGAAAGAATTCCGATGGCAACATAGAGGAAATAGGACGGCATCAGATAACGCATCATATAAACGCCGATCTCCACCACCTGATGATCAGTAGTAAACAGTCTGTACAATGGCTCTGCAAAAACAATCAGAAGCCCGCTGAGCAGAAATGCCGAGCTGTAGGACATTCCCAGACATACCCGCACACTTTTCCGCATTCGTCTTGTTTTTCCTGCGCCGTAATTTTGTCCCACAAAGGTAGTAATTGCAATGGAAAAGGCATTGACCACCATCCAGAATACTGCATCAATCTTTCCAAAGGTTCCCCAGGCAGCTACGTAATCGGTTCCCAGCCTGTTTACAAATACCTGGATCACAATATTTGCCACACAGTACATGGCAGCTTCAATGCCTGCCGGAATCCCGATCCGAAGTATAGATTTTAGTGAAACCCCGTAAAAACGGATCTTTTTTATTTCCAGCCGGAAAAATCCATGATCCTTCATCAGCATTCCCGTAACGAGAACTGCGCTGACCCCCTGACAGGATACTGTGGCAATGGCAACTCCCCGAACTCCCATTCCAATAGCCACCACCAGAACAATATCCAGAATAATATTTAAAATACAGGCAACTATCAGAACATATAGCGGCCGTCTGGAATCACCCATTGCCCGAAGCACAGAGGCGCCCATATTATAGACAAGATTAAAAACAATCCCCATAAAATAAATATGAAGATAGGTTCTGGAATCTGCCATCAGCTCAGCCGGTGTATTCATTGCTTTCAGAACTGCATCTGACAGAAAGAATCCTGCCGCTCCGATGATCACTCCTGCCGCCAGAGAAAAAGCATAAGAGGTATGTACGGTTTTGTCCAGATTTTTCCTGTCCTGGGCGCCGAAAAACTGAGATACAACAACCGCAGCTCCGGAAGTAAGACCTACAAACACCTCAACAATCAGGTTTACAATCTGATTGACCGATCCTCCTACTGCGGCCAGCGCTTCCTTACCCACAAAACGACCGACAACAATTGTGTCGGCCGTATTATAAATCTGCTGAAAAAAAGTTCCGAATACAATCGGAAAGAAAAATAATAAAAGCTGCTTCCAGATCACACCCTCTGTAATCTGATTTCTTTTGTTCATATCCACTCTCCCCCGAGATAAAAATTCCTCTGCTATGCAGTATAGCAGAGGAATTAGTGAAAATCAATTTTTTGTTAGTTTAATATTTTGAGATTATGTGAGTGTTTCGCATATCCGCTGCGGGAAATTTCCATCTGAAGTTCTCTCAGGCGGTTCTCCTTATGCCGGAATGCCTCAGGAGCATCCTGAAAACGGCAGCTGCTGCAGATGCTTCCAAGCTTCATCATTACAGCTCTCTTTGCGTATCCTACAGCAAGACTTATTTTCAGATATCCATATAAAAGACAACAACCGGCTTTGTGGAAAATTCCGTTTTCATACCGGGAATGGCTTCTCAGATAAGCGGCCATACAAAATACAAGAATCACAGCAAAAGAAATAATTGAAATCTGTTCTGCAAACGTCATGATCACCGACCTCCTTTAAAGAAGCATCTTTATTGTTGTCTATATACTAACTCTTTAATTCATAATTGTCAATCTTTTTATTGTTAAATAAGTATTAATCTGATTTTATCTGTTGATGTGAACAGGGGATTTTATTTTTCCATTCCTGATAACTTCATTTCACATCATTATCCTGAATCAGATACTGTTTCCAATGGCATCAATAATTTCTTTGTAGTCCAGGTCTTCCAAACCATTTCCCGCAGTAGAGGGATAATGGATGACATTATTCCAGTTTTCCGTAACAACACTCCATTCCTCTTCATAAGGCGCAAACAAAACCAGCCGCTTAGATGAGTCAGAAATCTGCCCCGGACATTGCTCATCTCCCCACCAGGAAGTCAGCTCTCCAAAAGATTCTGCCATCCCAGAAGGATAGCAGGGAGATTTTTTTCCATATCCCAGCTTATGTGTAGAAGCATCTGTCCATACTACAATTATATTTCTTCTTTTATCGCCTCCCGGAGTCCATTTTGACTTAATTGCATATCCCAAAGCCTCCAGACCGTCTTCCGGTGTATCCCCGCCTCCTTTTGCATGAATACTTTTTACACACCTTTCAAAATCTTTCGACTGTTCAGGCAGCCGGAAAAAATCAGTTGTCATCATTGCAGAATCACCATCTGCCAGATAATCCCGAAAAGCAATAACCCGAATCCGCATTTCGTTAATATGCTTTCCTTTTCTCTCCATAGCCGCTGTCACATCATGGTAAAAATTCAACGCATTATTTTTTACCGTATTGATCACCGGACGCATACTGGCTGTTGCGTCAATACAAAATACCATGTCTACATTATACTTAAATAAATAATTTTCTCCCATTCTCTTTTCTCCCAACGTATCTTTTTATGCTTTTAGAATCCGTATCATTACTGGCTGACATCATTCTTATAAATCTTCCGGTTTATAAAAATACTTGCAGAAATCCTCCGACTCCTTTTCCTTGTGAATAATTACTTCTGTTTTTTTATCAAAAGTCACTGTATCCTCTTCTTCCCATTTCAGTTCTTCCGGCATCTTTATTACCTTTGTCCCACATTTTCCGCAAAAATTTGAATCCTCTTTCAGCCTTGCTCCGCAATATCCGCAAAACATATCGTCCTCTCCTTTTTATCTTATAATTTTATTTATTTTATAAATCTATTTTTACTGCAAGTCTCCTGCCGTATAAAAAAACTCCTCTCCATTACCAATGTTTTCCTCACTTTTTTCACTTACGTTTGATATTAAATGCAGTATCAGCTTTGATGAATTTTCCCGATCAGGTTCCAAATCCTCCCATTTTTCAAGAAATTCTGCAAGGCTGATGCGTTTTTCCGGATCAGGCACCAGCATTTTTTCCAGGATCATCCTGTTCCCGGAATCTGTAATATGGCGCAGTCTGACTTCCCCTTTGTCAAGAAGGGCCTCAAACACATAATGATATTTATCGTGATCGAAATCCGGCAGTTCTCCTGTCAGAATCTGATGAAAAATCAAACCCAGAGCAAAAACATCAATTTTGACAGACAACCGTTTATCTTCATCACCTATAATAGCCCGGGCCGTTTCCGGCGCAAAATATACAGGATCCCCATGAATTTCTTTATTAGCGGGAAGAACCTCGCTTTCCCAGAAACAATTATCAAAATCAATCAGCTTTGCCGTCACTGCTCCTGATTCCAGGCGCTTCAGGAGAATATTCTCAGGTTTCAGATCGCCATGCACGATTCCATTTTCATGAAGTCTGTAAACACTGTGTGCCAGTATTCTGCATAATTTCAGTTTTTCCTGCTCGCACAAATTTCCGATAGTTTCCCATCCAATTCCACGAATTTTTTCCATGGTCATGTAATACTTGGTTCCACACCTGAAAAACTCGCAGATGTTTACCAGATTTCCATCGGAAGCTTCATTCAGCGTGCTGTATAAGGAGACAGATCTGTTTTCGTACTTCTCACAGATTTTTCTTTTGCGCGCTGTCATTTCAGGTCCAAAAAGACTTTCATCTACCGGATAGACCGGCGCCAGAAACTCCTTGATAAAATAATCGCATCCGTTCTTTTTGGCAAATGCCCATTTTGAAAAACCACTGTTGTCGGTCTTTAAATCGCCGTCTATGACATATCCGTTAATTACTTTCATTTTTAATTTTCCTGATAAGCTTCATATTCCAGCTTATATTCCTTCCATTCACTTAACAGTCTCTCTTTTCCACTGTCTTCACAGGAATATTTCTGCTCTAATTCCTGTAATCTTGCAGAAAAGTAATGTTTCATATGGCCAAAACTGCCGAATCCTGCCGCATATATACACATGGTATAGTCATCTCCGGATATTCTTTTTAACAGCTGATCCATCTCTTTTTTCCATTGTTCCATGCTTTCTGATCTTTTCATGGTTTTCAAAAGAAAACGTTCAAATTCCATCGGAGAACGAAGATAACCAAAACATCCGTCGGTTGCCGAAATAATCAGTGCAGGCAGCTGTTCTATACCTGTTCTTCGATTTAAAACATAAGGATGGGAAGCAGAGATCACATTTTTCATGGGTGCATCCTCGGAAAGATTTTCCAGTGCATCCGTATTGGCAATATCATCCACAGTCACCTGATGCAGACCGCTGCTGTCCAGAATATATCCTCTGGAATCTCCTGCCCAGATAAATTCAGTCACTAAAGCATTTGATTTCCAGGGAGCAATCAAAACCAGTGACAGCGTAGATGGAAATTCCTTCATCAGATTACCTTTCAGCATACTTTTTCCACTTCCAAGCTCAGAACATGCCTTTAAATATCGATCTATCCAACGTTTCAGCTTTTTTACCTCTTTAGATCCGAAACACGCTCTCAGATCGTCCGGAAGGGCAGAAAACCATCTGCGGGACACTTCGGCAAGCACTCTGGAAGCCACATAGGCTCCACTGTGTCCTTCAAAAAATGGATATACCTTAGCACCGCTGCCTCCGCTTCCATCAAAAACACCGATGATTCCTTTTTCCCTGTCTATGTCAAAAAAGAAGCTGTCCTCCCCTTTTCCCGACACTTTTTCTCTGGTCAGGCAAAAGCAGTAATCTGTCACGGTTCTGAAATCCGATTTTCTGTTTCCGTCATTACAATCCTGCTTTTTTGTTTTATTGTTCATCTGAACTGTAATCCTCCTGACTATATCCGTCTGAAGATATGACTTCCTGTTCGCTTTCCGGTATTTTATCTTCATCTGTCATTCTTTCTGTTATTTCTTCACTTTCTGCCTCTCCGGCATCAAAAAAATCTTCTTCAGCTGTATTCATATCCAGATCTTCTCTTATTTCAGCTATCTGACCTTCCAGTTCATTCATCTGCTTTTCCTGCGCTTCAATCTGTTTTTTCTGAGCTTTCTGTTTTTCTGCAATGCCCTTATATTTTCTTTGTTGTTCCTGAATATGGGCTTCCAGCTTTTCCATTTGTTCCAGTTTCTGTCCCAGATTATCGTTTCTCCTCTGCAATGCTCTGATATAAATACTGCCGGACAAAATCAATACTGCAACACAGATTATAATTGATACTTTCACTATTCCGGATATACCGGATACTTTTTTCTGTTTTCTTCCGTTTTGCTTTAATTTTCTCTTTGTATCCTGAAAATCAAAGGGCGAACTCTCCGGATTTTCCGGCCGGTAAAATATTTCGTCCTCCTCTTTTGACTTTGTATCGGACAAATTCCTGTCTGTTTTTAATGTTTTCTCCAAAGGCTCTTCCTTTTCTTCTTTATCTGAAATAAAATCAAGAGAAATCCCTTTCCATTGGGGCAAAGTCGTCTGCTCACTTCCGCAAAAGGGACATATTTTTTCGCCGTTTTTTATTCTTTCACCACATGTTCCACAATACATATCATCCTTCCTCATCTTTCCATGCCACATACCTGACATCTTTTTTCACTTTCATCATTCCTGCCGTCACAACAGCTGCATTTCCATCCACAGTCAGTCGGAATATATTGATATATCACTTTTACCTCCATTGTCTTTTGTGACAGAGAACCGGCTGACGCAGGAACCAATGCCGATTTCGTACCATATACAATTCCGGTCTTTATCGGAACTTCTGTTTTTTTAATCTTCTCTTTTTCGTCTTTTATTACCTCACAGCAAAATGCCTCAAGACTCTTTTCTGTTTTCTCGACTATATCCTCTGTTTTTTCACTGTAATACAATGCGCCGGAGTCTTTTTCCGATCCTCCGGACTCACCTTTTATACAAAATTTTACAATAAAAACCGATACCAGTACTGCCAGACAGACTACAATTAAAATTTCCATACTGTTCCCCTCTCAACCTTCAACCTGTTTGTAAACCTTATTTTGGGATATCATTTATTCTCTTTCTTTCCTTTTTGTCTTATTAATTTTATTTTTTTCATTACCTTTTTTCAATCTGTGGCAACTGATAGGGGCAGATTATTTAAAAAACAAAATTTTTTAAACACCTTAGTTCCCATATTTTTAAATAGGAAATCCACCAGTCTCGGATTGATGACTGATGGATTTTTTATAATTGAATTCTATTTCATTATACCGGCAGAAGTGGGACTTTTTATTTATTACTTTCCAGGAGAAAAGCTTTTCCTTAACAAAAAAACAGAACCCCTTTCAGGATCCTGTTTTTTACGTTTTCATTAATCTTCAACTTTAATGATTTCTTTCTTATTGTAGCTTCCGCATGCTTTACAAACTCTGTGAGGCATCATCAGGGCGCCGCATTTGCTGCATTTTACCAGGTTCGGAGCACTCATCTTCCAGTTTGCACGTCTTTTATCGCGTCTTGCTTTAGATGTTTTGTTCTTTGGACATATGGACATAGGTTACACCTCCTTAAATTTACTAAATATATCACTGATAGCTGCCATGCGGGGATCCTTCGGCTCCTCTGCGCATCCGCAGGGACCGTCGTTGAGGTTTTTCCCACACTGGCTGCAGATGCCTTTGCAGTCGTCTCTGCAGAGGACCTTCAAAGGCCAGCTCATCAGTACCTCAAGATAGACCAACCGGTCCACATCCAGGTCCATTCCTGTGAGATAGTTACTTTCATCCAGATCATTGACCCGTTCCTCATCCGTAAGCTTCATATCCAGCTTGCGCTCAATATGACATGGAATGTCAATCTTAACCTGTTCCAGACAACGGTCACAGGGAATACCCACTGTCACACATGTATTGCCGGTCAGCTCAAGAACCTTATTTCCGGTATTCGTGATCACCAGATCTACCGGTTCTTTTTTTAATACAGGAAACTCGCCCATCTGGAAAGAAACTGTTTCCATTTCCAGCTCTGTGCTTATCTGTATTGTCTTTCCTTCACAGGATGTAACATCTGATAAATGAATCTGCATAATTATCTCCTATTCACACTTAATCAATTATACATAGGAGGGCTTCCTTTGTCAAGGATTTTTACCTTCTGTTACGACAATTCTGTTATTTTTTGTCAAAAATGTCCGGAGGGCAAAAGCAAAAACCTTTTTTACATTTCTTCTAGTTAGATCCTGTCTTCATATCGGGCAAGATTTTTTCGGTTTCTATTCCATCTTTCTCTAATTCCTCCAACGCTGTACACATATTCGTCCTGCCGCCTTTACTCTCCAATACCTGACTAATGAATTCCTGCGACTCTGTAATCGCACCGATTACAAGGTCTGTCTCCCAATCTTGATTCTGATATATTTTCCAAAATACATATTATTGATTATCAGTAATCCAAAACAGTGCCATATAAAATAGCTTTCCCTGAATCATAAGAAAAACTCACCCCTTCCGGGGTGAGCCTTCTTGGAAATCTTATATAATCACAACTGTCTTTTTATACAAGGGCAACTGTCTCTCTGCAGATTGCAAGCTCCTCATTTGTAGGAATTACCGCAACCTTAACCTTGGAATCCGGTGTGGAGATCACGATCTCCTCGCCGCGTTTTTTGTTGATCTCTTTGTCAATGGAGATTCCCAGGTATCCGAGATAGGAGCATACGTCTTCACGTACAAGGTTATCGTTCTCACCGATACCTGCTGTAAATACGATCGCATCCACACCATTCATAGCTGCAACATATCCGCCTACGTATTTTGCAATACCGTATCCAAGAGCCTCTCTTGCATTCTTTGCGTCTACATTGCCTTCTGCCGCTGCATCTTCCAGGTCACGCATGTCGCTGGAAAGTCCGGACATTCCGTACAGACCGGATTTTTTATTCAGAACATCCATAACGCCTGCGATATCCAGATTTTCTTTCTTTGCAATAAACTCCATGATAGCCGGATCAATGCTTCCGGAACGTGTTCCCATGATCAGACCCTCAAGAGGAGTCATACCCATGGAGGTATCAATACATTTACCGTTTACAACTGCGCTGACAGATGATCCGTTGCCCAGGTGGCATACAATAACTTTTGAGTTTTCTTTGTCCAGGCCCAGGAATTCAACAGCACGTTTGGAAACAAAGCTGTGGGAGGTTCCATGGAAACCATATCTTCTGATCTTGTAGTTTTTGTAATAGTTAAGCGGCAGACCATAGAGATATGCTTTCGGCGGCATTGTCTGATGGAAAGCAGTATCAAATACGCCAACCTGCGGTACGCCAGGCATAAGCTCTGAGCATACACGGATACCGATCAGGTTTGCCGGATTGTGAAGAGGAGCAAGGTCGTTGCACTCTTCTACTGCTTTGATCATCTCATCTGTGATCACTGCAGAAGAAGCAAATTTTTCTCCACCGTGTACAACGCGATGACCGATTGCGTCTACTTCTTTCAGGCTCTTAATTGCGCCTGTCTTTTCATTTGTAAGAGCGTCCAGAACCATCTGGATTGCCTCTTTATGTGTAGGCATCGGAGCTTCTGTGATCTCTTTTTCTCCGCCGGCTTTTTTGTAAACCAGTCTTCCGTCAATTCCGATTCTCTCGCAGAGACCTTTTGCAAGAACTGCCTCTGTATCAGAGTTGATAAGCTGATATTTTAAGGAAGAACTTCCACAGTTAATTACCAATACATTCATGATTTTTACTCTCCTATTCTTTGTATGTACTACGATCCATAATCAAAAACAGCCTTGACAAGACTGCACGCACCACCGGAAGAAGTTTTATTTGTCCTCTGCCTGGCACTGTACAGCAGTGATTGCTACAACACCAACAATATCATCTGCTGAGCATCCTCTGGAAAGATCGTTTACCGGTTTTGCAATACCCTGAGTAACAGGTCCGTATGCTTCTGCTTTAGCAAGACGCTGAGCCAGTTTGTATCCGATGTTTCCTGCATCCAGATCCGGGAAGATAAGAACGTTTGCTTTTCCTGCAACCTCGCTGCCAGGAGCTTTGGAAGCGCCTACGCTTGGAACGATAGCAGCATCAAGCTGGAATTCTCCGTCCAGTTTCAGTTCCGGATGCTCTTCTTTTGCGATTCTGGTAGCCTCTACCATTTTGTCTACATCTGCATGCTTTGCGCTGCCCTTTGTGGAGTGTGAAAGCATGGCAACGATCGGCTCTTCCTGTACCAGAAGCTGGAAAGATTCTGCAGAAGAAGCTGCGATTGCAGAAAGCTCTTCCGGTGTAGGATTCTGGTTCAGACCGGAATCAGCAAATACAAATGCGCCGTTTGCACCGTACTCACAGTTCGGAACTACCATCAGGAAGAAAGCAGATACCAGCTTGGTTCCCGGTTTTGTTTTCAGGATCTGCAGACACGGACGAAGTGTATCTGCTGTAGAATGGCATGCACCGGATACCATTCCGTCTGCGTCGCCCATCTTAACCATCATAACACCGTAATATGGATACTGTGTGTGAAGGATCTCTTTTGCCTTCTCCGGTGTCATGCCTTTTTTTGCTCTCAGCTCAACAAATTTGTCAATGTAAGCCTGAGTTCTGTCAGAAGTTTCCGGATCAACAATAGTAGCTCCGGAGATATCGAATCCGCCTTCTGCTGCTTTTGCCTTAATAGTCTCCTCATTACCGATCAGGACGATCTTGGCAACGCCCTCTTTCAGAATCTTGTCAGTTGCCTCAAGAGTTCTCATATCCTCTGTCTCTGGCAGTACAATTGTTTTAATGTTTTCTTTTGCTCTTTTTTTGAGCACTTCAACAAATCCCATGATTAAAATGGCTCCTTTCATTATTTGGCCTGACGGCCCGATGAGACGCTTCTGTAAGCATCTCACAGATAAGTTTATTATACCCCCTGCACTCCCTTATTTCAAGCATTTCCCACTGATAATTCATAATCAGAAGGTATTTTTTAAGGTGCAATTTTTTGTTTTTAAAGGATTTGTCCAGTCAAAAGCTGTTTCGTTTGTTTCACCGGAAAATCTGTGATAGAATAGAACCTACAATATTTTCAGAAAGCCGGAGAAATCATATGAACGTTACGGGAATCATTGCAGAATATAATCCCTTTCATCTGGGTCATCTGCACCAGATCGCTTATGTAAGGGAAAAACTGAACTCTGATTATATCATTGTTGCCATGAGCGGAGATTTTGTTCAGCGGGGAACCCCTGCCCTTCTCCCTAAATACATACGGGCCGAGGCCGCCCTTCTGTGCGGCGCAGATCTTGTACTGGAGCTGCCTGTACAGGTTTCTTCTGCCAGTGCGGAATTTTTTGCAGGAGGAGCTGTTTCTCTTCTTAACGGATCAGGGGTCGTGGATCAGTTATGTTTCGGAAGCGAAGAGGGGTCTGTGGAGGGAATGCAGCTGGCCGCCCGTATTTTAAACGAGGAGCCGCAAGGCTTCCGTGATCTTCTGAAAAACAGCCTGAAGCAGGGAATGTCCTTTCCCGCAGCCAGAAGCCAGGCTCTTGGCAAGTATCTTTGCACGTTACATTCTTTGAGCGAAAAAAATCTGTCCGCCTTTTCGGACACCCTTCTCTCCTCTCCCAATAATATTCTGGGAATCGAATACTGCCGCGCCCTTCTCAGACTTAACAGCACCATCAAGCCAGTGACACTGAAACGGGAAGGCTCCGGGTATCATGACCTCACTTTAAAAAACAATCAGGCTCCTTCTGCATCTGCAGTCCGGGCTTTTCTTTCAGAAAAGAGCGGCCGGACTCCTTCATCCGACAGTGTTAAAGATTTTTCTGTTCTGGAAAACATGCTTCCCGCTGCCTCCCTGCAGCTTCTGAAAAATGCATTTTCCAGACAGGAATTTCTTACAGAAAACGACCTTGACCTGATTCTGCACTACTGTCTTACAGGACAAACATCAGAAGAGCTCAGTAAATATGCAGACGTTTCTCCTGACCTTGCAGCGCGGATCATCAACTGCCTGAATGATTACAGAGGCTTTTGTCAGTTTACAGAACTTCTGAAAACAAAGGAACTGACACATACAAGAATCCAGAGAGCTCTTCTGCACATTCTTCTTCAGATCAGAGAAACCCCTAAAGAGCTTTCTTTCGGCAGGGTTCTGGGATTCAGAAAAAGCGCCTCCCCTCTTTTAAAAGAAATAAAAAAAAGAGGAACCATTCCTCTGGTGACCAAGCCCTCTTCATCAGCGAAAACATTTACTGCGGATGAAAAAAAGCTGCTGGATACCAATACTGCAGCCTCCAACATATACGAAAGCCTGATCTGCCATAAAACAGGGCGGGCCTTTGTTCACGAATACCAGAAGCAGATGATTCTGATTCCGTAAAGTACAAAAGGAGGAAAACGAAAATGTCGTTTTCCCCCTTAAAATCTGTAAACATCTCATAATTTCTGATGCTTTGACCGCTTTTTCATATTTTCTGACTTATCTCAGTTTCCGCACTCAATACTGATCTCATTAAACTTCTCAAGAATGTCATCAATACTCATGGCAGCCTTTTCCTCATCTGCGCAATCGATCACACTTTCTCCCTGATGCATCATCAGAAGCCGGCTTCCATAATCTACCGCATACCGGAGATTATGAGTAACCATGATCGTTGTCAGATGTTTTTCTTTTACAATTTTGTCCGTAAGCTCCATAATAATCTCTGCTGTTTTTGGATCCAGAGCTGCTGTATGTTCATCAAGGATCAGAAATTCAATAGGAGTCATCGTTGACATGAGAAGAGCCATTGCCTGACGCTGTCCCCCGGAAAGAGAGCCCACCTTTACATGCATTTTATCTTCCAGTCCCAGATTCAGAGGTCTCAGAAGCTCCCGGTAATATTCAACTCTGTGTTTATTCACGCCTCTTCCAAGTCCGAAGCGTTTTCCTTTATTGTCTGCCAGGGACATGTTTTCCAGAATGGTCATGGACGGGCAGGTTCCAAGAGACGGATTCTGGTACACACGGCCGATCTTTTCGTTTCTTTTAAACTCTTTTGCATTTGTAATATCCCTGCCGTCCAGAAGGATATTCCCTGACTCTACCGGAATACTGCCGCAGATAATATTCAGCATGGAAGTTTTTCCCGAACCGTTGCTGCCCACCACAGAAAGAAACTCTCCATCCTTAACTGTAAGGTTAAAGCCTTTGAACAGGCACATTTCATTGACCGTTCCCGGATTGTAATATTTATAAATGTTTTTTAACTCAAGCATCGATCTTCACCTTTTTCTTTCTTTCCATGCTGATCAGAAGCACGATCAGAAACAGCGCTGCTGTAATAAGCTTCATATCCTGGGGTTCAAAATTTCTCATTGCAACAGCAGTACATGCCTTGTAAAGAACAGAACCAAGAATCACAGCCGCAGTTGCCTTGATAAAGGTCAGCTTCCGGAACAAACTGGTTCCAATAATAACACTGGCAAGGCCTATGACCACCGCGCCGGTTCCCATGGAAATCTCAAACACTCTTTCCTCCTGACAGAAAATACATCCGGCCAGAGCGATCAGTCCGTTTGCAATAGCAAGACCCAGGATTTTTACATTTCCCTGATCCTTTGCAAGAGAAGTCACCAGCTTTTCATTGTCGCCTACTGCTCTTAAAAGAAAGCCGGATTTGCTTTTCATATAAAAGTCAAGTACCAGCTTTGTGATCAGCGCAAGAATCACGATCACGATCAGTGTGGCATAAGGCTTCACAGCCTCCGGAAAAAGATTTTCCAGAAAGCTGTTTTTAAAAATAGTTTCTTTGGAAAACAGAGGGACATTGGAGCTTCCTGCTATACGGAGGTTAATGGTCCACAGCGCGGTCATCATGATAATACCGGATAAAAGATCCCGGACCTTTCCTTTTACATGGATCAGTCCTGTACATGCTCCGGCCAGCGCCCCTGCTGCAAAAGCAGCCGGAAGGGTCACATAGGGATTTACGCCCTTTGCGATCAAAGCTGCGGTTACTGCAGCCCCCAGGGGAAAGCTTCCGTCTGTAGTCAGATCCGGAAAATCCAGTATTTTATATGTGATATAAACACCCAGAGCAAGAATACCGTAGATCAGTCCCTGCTCAATGATCGTGATAATAAAATCCATGACCTTTCAACCTCCATACAATCTTTGTTACGCCTCTGCAATCTCTTCAAAAACCTCTGCCGCTGTGTCAGTGAGCTCCTGAGGAATTTCAATTTCCAGTTTTTCTGCTGCCGCAGTGTTCACATACAGAGATGCCTCTTCAATAGTTTCAAAGGGAAGTTCAGAAGCTTTTTTCTCACCCTTTAATACCTGTGCCGCCATTTTTCCGGTCTGTTTGCCAAGTTCAATATAATCAAGTCCTTCTGCTGCCAGACAGCCCAGTTTCACCTGTTCGATTTCACTTCCGAATACCGGTATTTTTTTCTCATTTGCCATTTCAAGAATAGTAGGAAGAGAAGAAACCACGGTATTGTCTGTAAGATTTGTCATACAGTCCACTTTTTCCAGAAGGGACTGTGCTGCCAGCGGAATATCCGCAGTTGTTGCAATTCCTGCTGTCTCGATCTTAAAATCATACTCTCCTGCCAGTTCCTCATATTCTTTTACCGCTGATTCAGAATTTGCCTCGCTTGTAGTGTACATGATTCCAATGGTTTCTGCTTCCGGAAGCATTTTCCGGATCATTTCAAGCTGCTGCTTAATCGGAAGCTTATCACTTGTTCCTGTGATCTCGCCTACCGGATTTCCCTCCTTGTCTGCAAGCTCTGCTGCCAGAGGGTCTGTAACTGCTGTATAAATAACCGGAATATCCGCATCCATTGCCGCATTATAAAGACTCTGGGCGCTTGGAGTGGCGATTCCCACCATAAGGTCCACTTTATCTGCTGCAAAGCCATCAGAAATCTGTCCGCAGGTTCCCATATCTGCTGCTGCATTCTTATATTCTACGGTAAGATTTTTGCCCTCTTCAATGCCTTCCTCTTTCAGTCCTTCCAGAAAGCCTTCTCTGCAGTTGTCCAGAGATCCATGCTCTGCAAACTGCTCGATCCCAATAGTATACTCTTCTTCCGCATAAACCGTTGTGGTTCCTGCCAGTGTCATTGTCAGTAATGCTGCTCCTAATACCTTTGCTGTTGTTTTTGTTTTCATGTTGTTTTCTCCTCTCTCTACGATTCTTTTTGTTTTACCGGAAGTATATGCCAGCCTCCGGCATCCTGTCTGCGAGAAAGAAAGCTGTGATACCTGTCCTTTGAAACAAAAAACCGCCCCAAGCTAATGCTTGAGACGGTAATAATTTCTTATTATCGCGGTACCACTCAAATTGACAAAATGTCCACTTTCTCATGTACAAACATACACTCCTGATTGGTAACGGGTTCGGTTCCCGTCAGTGCCTACTCTCTGCACAGAGATTTCGGACTGCCCTCGGAAGGCCATTCAACAATCAGCCTCATACAGACTTCCACCAACGTCTGCTCTCTGGAATGATGCATAAATGTTTACTTCTCTTCCTCATCGGTTTTATGTTGTTACTTTACCACATCAAACTGCTGTTGTCAACCCTGTTTTTAATTTTTAAAGCTGTGGATCGGCGCCGGAATTCTTCCGCCGCGGTCAACAAATGCCTGACAGGAGAACTGGTTTACCGGCATGATCGGAGCGTATCCCAGAAGGCCGCCAAATTCAACAGTCTCTCCGACACCTTTTCCGATTACCGGAATCACACGTACTGCTGTTGTTTTCTGGTTTACCATACCAATAGCCGCTTCGTCTGCAATGATTCCGGAAATGGTAGATGCCTTTGTATCTCCGGGGATTGCGATCATATCAAGTCCTACAGAGCAGACGCAGGTCATTGCCTCAAGTTTTTCCAGAGAAAGAGCGCCAAGGTTGACCGCATCGATCATTCCCTGGTCTTCACTGACCGGAATAAAAGCGCCGCTTAAACCGCCCACTGCTGTGGATGCCATAACTCCGCCTTTTTTTACCTGGTCATTTAAAAGAGCAAGAGCCGCTGTGGTTCCCGGAGCGCCTACACGCTCAAGTCCGATCTCTTCCAGAATCTCTGCAACGCTGTCGCCGATAGCCGGTGTGGGCGCAAGAGAAAGATCCACGATTCCAAAAGGTACTCCCAGACGTCTGGATGCCTCCTGGGCTACCAGCTGTCCCACACGGGTAACCTTAAATGCAGTTCTCTTGATCATCTCACAGAGAGTTTCAAAATCCTCTCCGCGAACCTTCTGAAGGGCTGTTTTTACAACACCCGGGCCGCTGACGCCAACATTGATGATACAGTCTGCTTCTGTTACTCCGTGGAAAGCACCTGCCATGAAAGGATTGTCATCCGGAGCATTGCAGAATACCACCAGTTTCGCGCAGCCAAGGGAATCCTGCTCCTTGCTTGCCTGCGCTGTTTCCAGCACGATCTCGCCCATAAGCTTTACTGCGTTCATGTTAATTCCTGTTTTTGTGGAACCTACGTTTACAGAACTGCACACACGCTCTGTCTCTGCCAGAGCCTGAGGGATTGAGCGGATAAGAAGCTCTTCTGCTGGAGTCATTCCCTTGCTTACAAGCGCAGAATAGCCTCCAATAAAATTAACGCCTACAGTTTTGGCAGCTCTGTCCAGTGTTTTTGCAATAGTCACAAAGTCCTGGCTGGTATGGCAGGCAGCGCCGCCTACCAGCGCGATCGGAGTAACGGAAATACGCTTGTTGACAATGGGGATCCCATATTCTGTAGCGATTTTATCTCCTGTTTCTACAAGATCCTTCGCATATTCTGTGATTTTCTTATAAATATTTTCATTTACCTTATCCAAATCGCTGTCAATGCAATCCAGAAGGCTGATTCCCATTGTGATGGTACGAACGTCAAGGTTCTCCTGTTCGATCATCTTATTGGTTTCATTTACTTCAAACATGTTAATCATAAGTAGGTGTCTCCTTAAATTCTGTGCATTTTATTGAAAATATCCTCGTGCTGGCAGTGGATCACTACGCCAATCTCATCTCCCAGAACTGTCAGTTCTTCTGCAAGAGCCGCGGTATCTTTCTGGCATGCACTGGCATCTGTTACCATCATCATATTAAAATAGCCCTGAACAATGGTCTGTGTGATATCAAGGATATTTACATTATGTTCTGCCAGATATGTACATACTCTGGCAATGATGCCTACTCCGTCATTTCCTACTACTGTGATAATTGTTTTTTTCATGGCTTTGTCCTTTCTATATGGTAACTGCTTCGGAAACAAAATCCCGTTTCGCTACCTGAATTTTAAAATCCTTTGATTTATAAGGGTTGTCTCCCAGTGTTACCTCTGAGCATACGGTTTCATAGGCAAGCTCTTCATAATTGTTTTCCCTGCTTAAATGTCCCAGAAAAACAGCTTTCATATTATCATGAAGGAGCCTGCAGAGAAGCCTTCCTGCATTTTCATTGGACAGATGTCCTCTGTCTCCCAGAATTCTCTGTTTCAGATAGTAGGGATATTTTCCTACCTGAAGCATCCGGATATCATGGTTGGCCTCCAGAAGAAGCGCATCCAGATTCTGAAGATTTTCAATAATATAGTCATTATATTTCCCAAGGTCCGTAGCAATACCTACAGAGCTTTCCCCACATTCCAGGCGATAGCCTACCGGCTGAGCCGCATCATGAGGAATGGTAAACGGATTGATTTTTAAATCCTTGATCTCAAATGTCTGATCCTCCCGGATTTCCCGGAATATCCCTTCCGGTATTTTTCCAAGGGACCCGCACCGCAGCATGGCATCTACGGTTCCGCCTGTAGCATAAATGGGAATGCCATACTTCCTGGCGATCACCCCCAGCCCTTTAATATGATCGGAATGCTCGTGAGTGATCAGGATGCCGTCAATGTCACGGCCGGTCAGATCCAGACTGTTCAGACCCTGCTCCATTTTTTTGCCACTGATCCCTATATCTACCAGAACATGAGCACATTCCGAGCCCACATAAATACAGTTTCCGCTGCTTCCGCTGGCTATACTGCAAAATCTCATAGTTTCTTTATCCCTTCATCGATCTGTATGTATGTCTCATCCAAAAGACCGTTATTTGTCACCACATAATCTGCATGTGAACGAAAATAAGCCTCTGACGCCTGACTGGCAATAATATTCTCTGCTTTCTGGCGGCTGTAGCCTCTGCTTTCCATAAGACGCTGTATCCGAACTTCCTGATCTGTATGAATATACCAGATCCTGTCGCAGATCGCGTCATAATGATCTTCAAGAAGAAGCGCGGCCTCCACAACAAAAAGACCGCGGCCATTTTTCCGCTCTTCCTCTATTCTCTCCAAAATGAAAGCCTTAACCACCGGATGAATGATCTCATTCAGTCTGCAGCGCATTTGCTCATTACAGAATACTACATCTGATACAGCCTTACGGTCAATGGTTTTATCACTTTTTATGACTTTTTTTCCAAATAAACTGATCACCTGATCATAGCAGCGTCCGCCAGGTTCCATAACCTGGTGCCCTACCTGATCCGCCTGTATGACACAGGCAGACAAATGCTTTTCCAGGTAGTTCAGCACTGTGCTTTTGCCGGCTCCCACGCCTCCGGTGATTCCAATGATCTTCATAGTCTGATCTGTCATTTTGCCTCGTACCAGCTTTCTCCTTGATGCATGTCGATTTCAAGCTCCACAGCAAGCTGCGCAGCTCCCTTCATTTCCTCTTCCAGTATCCTGGACACTGCATCCACCTCGTCTTTTTTTGTCTCGATCAGCAGCTCATCATGAACCTGGAGAACCAGTCTGGACTTAAGACCTTCCCGGATCATTCTTGCATACACACGGTTCATGGCTATTTTAATGATGTCCGCTGCTGTTCCCTGAATCGGAGAATTCATAGCCACCCGCTCCCCGAAGGATCTCTGCATAAAGTTTCCTGATTTCAGCTCCGGAATGGGCCGTCTCCTGCCAAACATGGTAGAAACATATCCCTTTTCTTTTCCTTCATCAACCATCCGGTCGAGAAAAACTTTAATGCTGGGATAGGTCTCAAAATATTTCTCTATATATTCTGCCGCTTCTTTTCTTGTAATACTTAAATCCTGGCTGAGGCCAAAGGAGCTGATTCCATATACGATTCCGAAGTTTACTGCCTTTGCGTTTCTTCTCTGTAAATCTGTCACCTCATCATAGGGAACATGGAATACCTGAGAAGCGGTCAGTCTGTGGATATCCTCAGCTTCCCGATAAGCCTGGATCAGCTTTTCATCCCCGGACATATGAGCCAGCACACGAAGCTCGATCTGAGAATAGTCTGCGTCAAGGAACACAGACCCGTCCTCAGGCACAAATACCTTTCGGATCAGTCTTCCCAGCTCCATACGGACCGGGATATTCTGAAGATTCGGTTCTGTGCTGCTGATGCGTCCTGTGGCAGTGATCGTCTGATTAAAAGTAGAATGGATCCTTCCGTCTTCTTCAATTACTGCGCCAAGGCCGTCTGCATAGGTGGATTTCAGCTTTGTAAGCTGCCGGTATTCAAGAATATCATTTACAACAGGCTGCTCCGGAGCCAGTTTTTCCAGAATATCTGCCGCTGTGGAATATCCGGTTTTTGTCTTTCTTCCTCCCGGAATCCCCATTTTTTCAAAAAGTATTACTCCAAGCTGCTTCGGAGAGTTAATATTAAATTCCTCTCCCGCCTTTTCGTAGATCAGCTTTTCCAGCTCACGGATCCGGACGCTGAGTCTTTCGCCATATGCTTTCAGTTCCTCTCCTTTTACGCAGATTCCGCATTTTTCCATGGAATCCAGAGTAAATACAAGAGGAAGTTCAATGTCCGTATAAACCTGCCACATTCCTGTTTCCTTAAGCTCTGCCTCTGTTTTCTCCCTGGCAGCATAGGCAGTAAACGCCTGATAGCAGGCACAGATTCCCAGATTTTCGGAAGATTTTTCCCAGGCTTTTTCATACGTATCTTTTCCAAGAAGCTCTTCCCTGGATGGAATACTGATTCCTCCGATATACTCTCTGGCAATGTCCTCGTAAGTATAAGAGGATTTCAGAGGATTCAGAAGATAAGCCCCGATTCCAAGATCAAATACCCGTTCCGGTTCCAGCGATTCCACGTGCTTTAAAAGCATTTTAATATCCATGGCGCTGATCACTGTGGTTTCTCCCAGTTTTCTCAGCTTTTCACAAAGATATTCTCCTGACAGAAGCCCTTCTGCAGGAATATAATATACTTCTTCTTTTTCCAGCGCAAGTCCAAGGCCATATACATTGTTTTTGTCTGCAATCAGCGCAATTCCTGCCATAGAATTACGCGCAGCTTTTTCAAACAGAGCTTCCACGCCCGAAAGCTCACTGCACACAAAGAAATTCTGCTCTATGGTATTTTCCGGGACTGCTTCTGCGTCAAATCTGCCCAGAAGATTTTTAAACTCCAGTTTTCTGCACAGCTCATAGGCCTGCTGTGTATAAAGATTTCCAAGGCGCGCCTCTTCATAAGAGTATTCAAGAGGGCTTTCTGTATTGATGGTTGCCAGAGTTTTGCTTAAAACAGCCAGATCGTAGTGTTCTCTCATCGATTCTTTGGCCTTATTGGGTTTTATTTCTTCCAGATGCTCATGGGCGTTTTCTATTGAGCCAAACTGGGCAATGATCTTTATGGCAGTTTTTTCGCCCACACCCGGAATCCCCGGGATATTGTCTGAAGAATCCCCCATCAGCGCCTTCAGTTCAATGATCTGAGGCGGCGTTACCTGATATTTTTCCAGAACCTCTGCCGTGTGGAAATTCTCTATAGTCGTCTTGCCCTTTGAGGTTTTTGGAAGGCGGATCATTACCTTGTCCGTTGCAAGCTGAAGCAGATCCCTGTCTCCGGATAAAATCGTTACGTCCATGCCCTTCTGTTCACTTTTTCTGGCAAGTGTTCCCAGAAGATCATCTGCTTCATAGCCCGGCATGGAAACAGTTTTTACCCCCATAGCAGCGAGCATTTCCCTCATCAGAGGAACCTGCTCTACCAGTTCAGAGGGCATTCCCTTCCTTGTCCCCTTGTATGCATCATAAAGCTTATGTCTGAATGTAGGCTCATGCAGATCAAATGCCACTGTCAGATAATCCGGTTTTTCCTCCTCCAGTATACGAAACATAATATTCAGAAATCCGTACACTGCTCCCGTATGCTTCCCCTCTGAATTCGTCAGATCGGGAAGTCCGTAAAAGGCACGGTTTAAAATACTGTGCCCGTCGATCAGTAAAATTTTTTCACTCAAACTGCTGTCCTCCTGAGATTGTCTTTTTACCAAAAATGTTTTATTTCAAAAAATATGAAAATAAAAAATATCACCAGCGCTGCTGTCAGAATCATTGTAAGGATTCCTCCGGCAAACTGTATTCCCCTTCTCTTGTGGATATTTCTTCTGGATCTGCGAATATCCTGCTCCAGAAGCTTCTGAAAATCAAGTACAGAACCGTCCTCCTGTTCATCCAGCTGCTGGGTTACTTTATTAACTATAAAATAAGTCTCCAGCTCGTCATAGCAGGAAGGACAATGCTCAATGTGATCCAGAAATTCTTCCAGCTCGTCTGTTTTCAGGGTATGGTTCATGTATCTTGCCACCATACTTTCTGCAGTACGGCAGTCCAGCTCAGATATCTGTCCTCTTCTGATCATCTAAATTCCCTCCTGTCCGCTTCTGATATCATACCATAAAAGAAGGTGATTCTCAACGAATTTCGCCGGAATCACCCTCTTATTTATGTGTTTATTCTTAAATACAAAGCCGTTATTCTTCTGTTATTTCCGGCGCTGCCGTCTGTGTTTTTTCCGGAGCATCATTTGTTTCCACAGCAGGAACAGGAGCATTCAGAATCTGCATAAACTCCTCTCCGGTAATGGTTTCATGCTCAAAAAGATACTGAGCCAGCTCATGAAGCTTTCCAATGTTGTCCTGAAGGATTTTCAGCGCCTTGTCATGCTGAGCTCTTACCAGTTCTACCACTTTTTTATCGATCAGTGTCTGTGTCTCAAAGGAGCAGGCAAGAGTTGCGTCTCCTCCAAGATACTGATTGCTTACATTCTGCATGGCAACCATGTCAAAGTCCTCGCTCATACCAAACTGTGAGATCATACCTCTGGCAATTTTTGTGGCCTGTTCAATATCATTGGAAGCGCCTGTGGTAATAGAGTGGAAAATCAGCTCTTCCGCGGCACGTCCTCCGGTAAAGGTGGCGATCTTGTTTTCCAGTTCCTCTTTTGACATCAGGAAATGTTCCTTTTCATCTACCTGCATGGTATATCCAAGAGCTCCTGAAGTACGCGGAATAATCGTGATCTTATGGACAGGCGCAGACTCTGTCTGTTTTGCCGCCACAAGAGCATGACCGATCTCATGATAGGAAACGATCAGCTTTTCCTTGTTGGAAAGCACACGGTTTTTCTTCTGATATCCGGCAATAACAACCTCAATACTCTCCTCAAAGTCTGCCTGAGTGGCAAACTTACGTCCATCGCGGACCGCACGGAGAGCTGCCTCATTGACAATATTTGCAAGCTCCGCGCCGGAAGCGCCGGCAGCAGCCTTTGCAATCTCATCAAAGCGGACAGTATCTGCAATTTTAATTTTTTTTGCGTGAACCTTAAGGATCTCTTCTCTTCCCTGAAGATCAGGAAGCTCTACCGGAATCCTTCTGTCAAAACGTCCCGGACGAAGAAGGGCCGGGTCAAGGGAATCCGGTCTGTTGGTAGCTGCCAGAATTACCACACCCTTAGAGCCGTCAAAACCATCCATCTCTGTCAGAAGCTGGTTAAGAGTCTGCTCACGCTCATCATTTCCGCCGGAAAATCCCGCGCCGTCACGTTTTTTACCAATGGTATCGATCTCATCGATAAACACGATACAGGGAGCCTTTTCATTGGCCTGCTTAAACAGATCACGAACCTTGGCAGCGCCCATACCTACAAACATTTCCACAAACTCAGAACCGGAAATAGAGAAAAACGGAACCTCCGCTTCGCCGGCAACTGCCTTGGCAAGAAGAGTCTTTCCTGTTCCGGGAGGGCCTACAAGAAGAGCGCCCTTTGGCATAGAAGCGCCGATTTCCGTATATTTCTGAGGATTGTGCAGATAATCCACGATTTCTGTCAGAAGCTCTTTTGCCTCATCCTCTCCTGCAACATCGGAAAATTTGATCCCTGTAGAAGATTTTACATATACTTTTGCGTTGCTTTTTCCAAAGGACATGGCGCCTCCGGGGCCGCCGTTTCCCATAGAAGACATCATTTTCCTGCTGAGCCAGCGTCCCAGGAAAATAAAAATTCCAATCGGGATCACATAGCTTAAGATCAGAGTAAAGAAAATGGACGGACTTTCCGGAAGTACCTCATCCATTACAACATCTGCCTCCAACAGACGATTTACAAGATCAGGATCATCCATCTGAACAGTCTTGCAGGTCAGTGTATTTCCTGTTTTCGGAGATTTTACCTCATAATAAATGTAGCCCTCTTCAATAGTCGCCCGGGTTACATTGCCCTTTTCCACACTTTTAATAAAAGTGGAATAATCTGTTTTTTCGATACTTCTCTCCTGAATAGCAGGCACAACCAGAATATTCAGAAGAACGATAATGACACCTACAATAATATAATATACATAAAGAGGTCTCTTGGTAGGCGTTTTACCAGGTTTTTTGTCGCCTAAATTCATATATTGTCTATCCTCCATCCCCGTTACATCATATCGGAATCACTTATCAGTATCTCCCAATATGTGCAAAGTTATTTACCTGATGTAACATACCACCTTTTCCGTCTGATTTCAATGTACTTCCTGTGAAATATTATTAATTTTTCATAAAAAAGAGTTTGGGATGTGCCGGATAGCCTCTGCAAACTGCTTTTCCGGTATTTAACTGCCAATCTGCCGTTTATGTTGCTGTCCACTCCGTTTATACCACCCCGGGTAACCGGTGTGTCATTTAAAGGACCTCATTTAAAGGACGGCATCTTTAAAATTTTTCTTGCAGAATTCTGTCTTTTGTGTTAATATAATTATCGGTTCATGTGCCGCTGTGGCGGAATTGGCAGACGCACTTGACTCAAAATCAAGCGGGTAACACCGTGCCGGTTCGAGTCCGGCCAGCGGCATTTGATAAAAAGAGAACGTATATTTCATTTTCGAAATGTACGTTCTCTTTTTCGTTGATTCTGTACTGAAACAGTTTCAATCCTCACCACAGCAGCAATCTTGTTATTACAGCAATGGATTCCTCTGTTTTCAGAAGCTTATTTTTTCATGACTGTTTTTCTTACAAATAAAAAACCGGTTTTTCTTCCTGTCCCCGTCTGTTTCCCTTCAGATTCCCAGGGCAATCTCCATCATCTGAGAAAAGGAAGTCTGTCTCTCCTGAGCAGAAAGCGCCTCCTTTTTAAAAATATGATCGGAAATCGTCAGAATACCCAGAGCTTTCTTTCCTGCTCTTGCAGCATTCATATAAAGAGCCGCGCATTCCATTTCCGTACATAATACCCCCATGCTTCTCCATGCCGGAGCAGCAGCCGGATCTTCATTATAAAACAGATCTGAGGACAGCACGTTTCCCACATGGACAGGGATCTTTAATTCATGGGCTTTTTTTACTGCTTTATCCAGAAGCCCGTAGTCTGCCGTAGGCGCAAAAGTTCCCGGAAGGCAGTACTGATGAGCATAGGAGGAATCTGTACAGGCGCCAATAGCCAGAACCACATCTCTTACATTCACATGATCCTGAAGGGCTCCTGCGGACCCAATGCGAATGATCTCATCTACATCATAAAAATGAAACAGCTCATAGCTGTAAATACCCATGGAAGGCATTCCCATTCCGGCTCCCATAACAGAAATCTCCTGTCCATGATAAGTTCCTGTATAGCCCAGCATGTTTCTCACTGTATTAAAGCAGACCGGAGCTTCCAGATAAGTTTCTGCAATATATTTTGCCCGCAAAGGATCTCCCGGCATCAGAACTCTCCTGGCAATATCTCCTTTTTGCGCGGCATTATGCGGTGTTGGTATACTCATAGCTATCCCTCCTTTTTATATAAAATCATATGCTTATTTTCGGTGGTCTTCCCGGATCAGCTGCCGGATCGCCCGGATTCCGACTCTCACAGCCATATCCGTGTCATAAATCAGCGGATTATCCATTCCCCTCTTTGCCCTCTCCTGATTTCCCAGAGCCAGAAAAGCTGCTCCGCAGCGAACCCTAAGATAATTTGCAACTATAAAAAGCGCAGCTGATTCCATTTCTGAGGCAAGGCATCCCAGCCGCAGCCATGCCTCCCATTTGTTCTGCAGCTCATAACTGACAGGCTTTATCTCCGGAGAATGTTGTCCGTAAAAAGAATCCTTACTCTGTACCACCCCTGTGTGAAACGTACAGCCAAGCTCTTCTGCAGCAGAGGCCAGCGCATTTGTCACATGAAAATCCGGTACTGCCGGAAATTCAATGGGCGCATATTCTTTGCTGGTACCTTCCATACGTACAGCTCCGGTAGCAACTACAATATCGCCGCCTTTGACTGTCAGCTCCATTCCGCCGCAGGTACCTACTCTGATAAAAGTATCTGCTCCGCACTCCACCAGTTCCTCCATTGCAATGGCAGCAGAAGGCCCTCCGATTCCGGTGGAAGTAACGCTGACTTTTTCTCCGTCCAGATATCCCGTATAAGTGACAAACTCTCTGTTATTTGCGATCAGAACCGGATCATCAAAATACTTCGCTATGGAAGCGCAGCGTCCCGGATCTCCCGGCAGGATCACATACCTTCCGATTTCTCCTGCAGCCACCTGGATATGGTAGGCTTTTCCATCTGTTGAATATACCATAAAATCCCTCCTTACTTATATCCGGCAGTTTGCTCTTTTTATTCTGTCCAAAACTTTGTTTTTTCAAAACATAAAAGCTGCCAGAAAGCAAAAGAAGACCTGGCATCTGCCCGGTCTCCCTTTATTTTTATTTCAGTCTGTCTGCATCTTCGAGAAGCTTTTCATAAATCGGAAAGCAGTCAAAGGTGGCAAAATAATCCTTTGCAGTTTCTGCTCTTCGGATCATCTCAAAGCTTCCGTCCTCATGAAGAAGAATTTCTGCTGATTTCAGTTTTCCGTTATAATTATAGCCCATTGCAAAACCGTGAGCACCGGTATCGTGGATCACAAGAAGGTCTCCCTTGTCCACCTGCGGCAGATATCGGTCAATGGCAAATTTGTCATTATTCTCGCAGAGTGATCCTGTCACATCATAAAGATGGTCACAGGGCTGATCCTCCTTGCCCATAACCGTAATGTGATGATAGGCTCCGTACATGGCAGGACGCATCAGGTTTACCGCACAGGCATCCACTCCGATATACTCCTTATGAGTGTGTTTTTCGTGGATTGCTTTTGTAACAAGGCAGCCGTAAGGTCCCATCATAAAACGGCCCAGCTCCGTATAAATAGCAACATCTCCCATTCCTGCCGGAACAAGAACCTCTTCATAGACTTTACGCACACCCTCTCCGATCACGCGGATATCATTCGGCTTCTGATCCGGGCTGTATGGAATACCGATACCGCCGGAAAGATTAATAAAACTGATGTGCGCGCCGGTTTCCTTCTGAAGCTTCACTGCAAGCTCAAACATAACCTTTGCAAGCATTGGGTAATACTCATTTGTTACAGTATTGCTGGCAAGAAACGCATGAATACCAAAATTCTCCGCGCCTTTTTCTTTCAGAATACGGAATGCCTCAAAAATCTGATCTGTTGTCATTCCATACTTGGAATCCCCGGGATTATCCATAATATCATTGCTGATCTTGAACACACCGCCCGGATTGTAACGACAACTGATGGTTTTTGGAATTCTTCCTGCAGCACGCTCCACAGCCTCAATGTGAGTGATATCGTCCAAGTTGATAATTCCGCCAATCTCATCCGCATAACGGAACTCCTCTTCCGGTGTGTCATTGGAAGAAAACATGATATCTCCTTCCCTGCAGCCAAGAGCCTTTGCCATCATAAGCTCTGTCATGGAAGAACAGTCGCAGCCACAGCCATACTCCTGAAGGATCTGGATCAGATATGGATTGGGAGTTGCTTTTACCGCAAAAAACTCCTTAAATCCTTCGTTCCAGGCAAAGGCTTCCTTCAGCGCCTTTGCATTTTCGCGGATTCCTTTTTCATCATAAAGATGAAAAGGTGTAGGAAACTGCTCTTCAATTTCTTTTAATTTTTCCAGCGTAACAAATGGTCTTTTTTTCATAATAATTAACTCCTCGTTTGTCTCTTAAATATCTCCTCGTTTGTTTACTTCACATGCTGATGAGTAAACAGATGATCCTGACAGTATTCATAGTTTCCATTGCATTTGGAACAGAACCGGAATTCAAGATTCGGATCATCTAATTCTGTACGTCCGCAGATCGCACATTTATGTTTTGCCGCGCTTCCTGTAGAAGGATTCACACGACTCTGGGCCATAGCCTTCTGAAATTCTCTCCGTCTCTTCACTTCCTTCGGATTATACCGGCTGCCGCTAAGAGCAGTAAAGAAAAACAGGATAAAGTTCAGGAAAGAAGCAATGATCGGCACAGTCATAACCCAGGCTCCCACTCTGACATAAGTGATAATGTTATACAGGATAATCGCTCCGTACACCCATCCCATCCACTTCATCTTAATGGGGATCACGAACCACAGAAGGATCTGCATGTTCGGATAGCAGGCAGCATAGGCAAGAAATACAGACATGCTGACATAATAAGTGGTAAATACACCGCCTACCAGATACATTCTCCCTGTAATAAAGTAGGTCAGAAATGAAGCTGCAAGTACAAATAAAAGTCCTGAAAAAATATACAGGTTATAGCGGAACGTTCCCCAGGTACGCTCCAGAGAACTTCCTATGGGATAATAGAAAAAGAAAATGGAAATTGCAAACAACAGGAAGTTTCCTGTCTGCGGCGGGTAGATCACCCAGGTTACAAGTCTCCATATCTGTCCTTTCAGGATCATGGCCGGTTCCAGGCTGAGCATACTCAGCATACCGGGATTAATATACATCAAAAGATATCCCAGCACATAGCAAATCACCATATACATAGTAAGGTTCGGAATTCCGTATCTTCCATACTTTCGTTCCAGCTTGTCAATCCAATTCATAAACTCACTCAATCTCCTTTTTTATTCATTGACCGCGCTTTAAAAATATTTCTTTTTTGACAGCACAATTGCGGCGATCACACTGAGTGCTATGGATATCAGAATAACGATCAGGAATCCCCACTGAGTGCCGGAGAACGGCATTCCGGCAGCGTTAAGATTCATGCCGTAAGCACTGAAAATAATCGTAGGAATACTCATTACGATTGTGATCACAGATAATATCTTCATCACATCGTTCAGGTTGTTTGAAATAACAGAGGCAAATGCATCCATCATGCTTCTCAGAATGCCGCTGTAAATATTGGCCATTTCAATCGCCTGAGTATTTTCGATGATAACATCCTCCAGAAGCTCCGTATCCTCCGGATATTTTTTAATACTCTCCACCTTGATCAGCTTCTCCAGCACTGCTTCATTAGAACGCAGAGAAGTGGTAAAGTATACCAGTGATTTTTCCAGTTCCAGAAGCTCGATCAGTTCCTGATTTCTGGGAGAAAGATGAAGCTTTTCCTCCACCTGTTCACTTTTTTTATCTATAATACGAAGATAGCGCAGGTACATACTGGCATTGCGGTACAGTATCTGCAGGATAAAACGTGTTTTCATATAGGTAAAAAAGTTTCTTACACGGCCTTCCATAAATCTTGTAAGAACCTGTGTATCCTCCAGACAAATGGTAAAAATCATTTTATCTGTTACTATAATACCGAGAGGGATGGTGCCGTACCAGTCCTTATCATTTCTCTCCTCGATCATAGGCACGTCAACCAGAATCAGCGTGTAATCATCTTCCACTTCAATACGGGAACGCTCTTCCTCATCCAGAGGGGCTCTGAGATCGTCTACCTCAATCTGAAACTGCTCCGAAATCTCAAAAATCTCCGTTGCTGTAGGATTCGTAAGAGCGATCCAGCAGCCATCCTGCGGTTCCTGTATTTCATGAATAGCACCTTCAGATGTCCGAAACATTCTAATCACGATTCTTTTCCCCTTTCCACTCTCTTTTTTCCATCCAGACCATCTGGTCTGAAAGTCCCTCATATATAAAAATACAGTATACATTATAAGTTGTGAACGGTTCTTTGTCAATTCATAAGACTTTTCATTAACAGGAAATTTACAATTTGAAAAAATCTGAATTTCGTACATAAGAAAGTACATTTTTGTGCTTATCGCAAACTTGTTCTTACATTATCTTTATGATATAATTAATTCCAGAAATCCGGCAGCGCAGCTGCCATCATCATTCAGGTAAAAACAGTCAGGCGCCGTAAAATCGTATGTTTTTACTGGTATGATATAAAATCTCCGTATGACACCCTCCGGAAGGGCTGCCATACATAAAAACAGGAGGCAACAGAATGGAAAACAAAAAATATGTGGCATATGTGGGAACCTACACTCATGGCTCCAGCAAGGGAATTCAGGTTTATGATGTAGATGTGGAAAACGGAACTCTCACAGAACGCAGCGAGGTAGAAGTACGGAACTCTTCCCATACAGCTCTCTCCAAAAACGGGCTTTTTCTTTATTCCATTGAAGACGAAGGAGTCGCTGTATTCAGACGTGATGCAAACGGTGACCTTGAAAGAATCAACAGTGTGGACATTGACGGAATGAGAGGCTGTTTTCTTTCCACTGACGTAGACGGTAAATATCTCTACGTAGCAGGATACCACGATGGAAAGGTAACCGTAGTACATACTCACCAGGACGGCCGACTGGGCAGTCTTATGGACGGAGTCTTTCATAAAGGTCTGGGCAGCGTAGCTGAACGTAATTTCCGTCCTCACGTAAACTGTGTCCGCCCCACGCCGGACAACAAATATCTCTGCGCAGTAGATAACGGAATTGATCAGGTAAAGGTTTACCGCATCAATAAAAGACGCCACAAACTGGAACTTGTGGATATCCTTCGTTGTCCCAGAGAAAGCGGCCCCAGAATCATCCGCTTCAGCGAGGACGGGCGATTCGCTTATATTCTTTTTGAGCTGAGCAATGAAATAAAAGTCTACAGTTATGACGGCAGCGGTATGACTCCGGAATTCGAGCTTCTCCAGAGTGTTTCCACTTTAAGCAAAGAACACGACCAGGATTCTTTCCACAATGCAGCTTCAGGACTTGCACTGGCACCTGACGGAAAACATCTTTTCTGTACAACAGCAGGGGAAAATACAGTTTCTATGTACGAGATCGATCCGGAAACAGGTCTTCTGGAAAAGAAGTTCACGCTTCCGATCAGCGGCGATTATCCCAAAGATCTGGTGATCTTCCCGGACAACCGTCATATTGCCATTGCCAATCACGCAAGCAATACCATCACTGTATTTGCAGTTGATTATGAAAAAAACATTATTGTCATGAACGACAGACCTCATAAAATCGAAACCCCTAACAACATTCATATCTGGGCTGTCCCGGACGAACAGTAAAACATAGCTCATTCATCCCCGTTTGCTTTTGCAGACGGGGATATTTTATGCCCCGGATATCTTTTAACCTGTCACAATGTCCAATCTCTGTTTTTGTAATCCTGATAAAAGCCAGAAGCACACATTTAATATCAATACCTGCTCCAGCTTCAGAGCCTGCTGTCTTAACAACAAATTCTTTCTTTTCAATGTTGCCTGCAAGCGGAATCATCATCTCTGAAAAACCTTGATTTTTACAGGAAACAAAAAGACCCTGACCTGCAGAAATCACGCCCCAAAAGGCAAACCTCTGCAAGATCAAGGTCTTTATCTTATACTGTCTGATTTGACAACCTTTTATTACTCTGCTTGGACACACAATGCACGATCAGCTCATGCATTGCCACAGGATTCTTCCCCGTGAAGCGTCTGCCGGAAGCCGACAGAATTCTTCAGAAAATCATCCCATGTATACACAGAATAAAGCCATTTCCCAGGATACGGGTTTTGCCCCAAAACAGGATATATGGCTTTGCCCTGTGACAAAATTTATCTTACGCGTTCTTCTCAGCGATAGCTGCCTGTGCTGCTGCCAGACGAGCGATCGGTACACGGAACGGTGAGCAGGATACATAGTTCAGGCCAATCTTATGGCAGAACTCTACGGAAGACGGATCTCCACCGTGCTCGCCACAGATACCTACATGAAGGTTCGGGTTAACCGGTTTTCCAAGTTTAATGGACATTTCCATAAGCTTGCCAACGCCAACCTGGTCGAGTTTTGCGAATGGATCGTTCTCAAAGATCTTAGCGTCATAGTATGCATCCAGGAACTTACCAGCGTCATCACGGGAGAATCCGTATGTCATCTGTGTAAGGTCGTTTGTACCGAAGCAGAAGAAGTCAGCTTCTTTAGCGATCTCGTCTGCAGTAAGAGCTGCTCTCGGGATCTCGATCATTGTACCAACTTCGTATTTCAGATCAACGCCTGCTGCTGCGATCTCAGCGTCTGCTGTCTCAACAACAAATTTCTTAACATATTTAAGCTCTTTGATGTCGCCTACAAGCGGAATCATGATCTCTGGGCAAACATTCCAGTCAGCGTGTGCTTTCTTAACATTGATAGCTGCACGGATAACTGCTTTTGTCTGCATCTTGGCGATTTCCGGATAAGTAACCGCAAGACGGCATCCACGATGACCCATCATCGGGTTGAACTCATGGAGAGAATCAATGATAGTCTTGATCTGCTCAACAGTTTTGCCCTGAGCGTCAGCAAGTTTCTTGATATCTTCCTCTGTAGTAGGAACGAACTCATGAAGCGGCGGATCCAGGAAACGGATAGTAACCGGGTTTCCTTCAAGAGCTTCATACAGTTTCTCAAAGTCTCCCTGCTGCTCCGGAAGGATCTTCTCAAGAGCTGCTTCTCTTTCTTCTACTGTCTCAGAGCAGATCATCTCACGGAAAGCGTCGATTCTGTCGCCTTCGAAGAACATATGCTCTGTACGGCAAAGACCAATACCTTCTGCGCCAAGCTCACGAGCTTTTTTAGCGTCAGCCGGAGTATCAGCGTTTGTACGAACCTTGAGTGTTCTGTATTTGTCAGCCCATCCCATGATTCTTCCGAACTCACCAGCGATTGTAGCGTCTACAGTCGGAATAATTCCGTCGTAGATGTTACCTGTGGAACCGTCAAGGGAGATGCTGTCTCCTTCGTGGAACTCTTTGCCGGCAAGTGTAAATTTCTTATTCTCTTCATCCATAGCGATCTCGCCGCATCCGGATACACAGCAGGTACCCATACCACGAGCAACAACTGCTGCGTGAGATGTCATACCGCCACGAACTGTCAGGATACCCTGAGCAGATTTCATACCAGTGATGTCTTCCGGAGAAGTCTCAAGACGAACAAGAACAACTTTCTCGCCTCTTGCAGCCCACTCTACAGCATCATCAGCTGTGAATACAATTTTACCGCATGCAGCTCCCGGAGAAGCGCCAAGTGCTTTTGCCATCGGTGTAGCAGCTTTCAGAGCCTGAGCGTCGAACTGCGGATGAAGCAGTGTGTCAAGGTTACGAGGATCGATCATTGCTACAGCTTCCTCTTCTGTTCTCATTCCCTCGTCAACAAGGTCACAAGCAATCTTCAGAGCAGCCTGAGCAGTTCTCTTACCGTTACGTGTCTGAAGCATATACAGTTTACCATGCTCTACAGTAAACTCCATATCCTGCATGTCTCTGTAGTGTTTTTCAAGAGTATTGCATACATTCTTGAACTCTACGAATGCTTCCGGGAATTTCTCTTCCATCTCGGAGATGTGCATTGGTGTACGAACACCGGCAACAACGTCCTCACCCTGAGCGTTTGTAAGGAACTCACCGAACAGACCATTCTCACCTGTAGCCGGGTCACGTGTGAAGGCAACACCTGTACCACAGTCATCACCCATGTTACCGAATGCCATCATCTGTACGTTAACAGCTGTACCCCAAGAATATGGGATATCGTTGTCACGACGATATACGTTAGCACGTGGGTTGTCCCAAGAACGGAATACGGCTTTAACAGCTCCCATTAACTGCTCTTTAGCGTCAGCCGGGAAGTCTTCACCGATTTTTTCTTTATATTCAGCTTTGAACTGTCCAGCCAGAGTTTTCAGGTCTTCTGCTGTAAGTTCAACGTCAAGAGTAACACCCTTTTCTTCTTTCATTTTGTCGATAAGCTCTTCAAAGTATTTCTTACCAACTTCCATAACTACGTCAGAGTACATCTGGATAAATCTTCTGTAGCAGTCCCATGCCCAACGAGCATTTCCTGATGCTTCTGCCAGAGTTTCAACAACTTCTTCATTTAAACCAAGGTTCAGGATAGTATCCATCATACCTGGCATAGATGCTCTTGCACCAGAACGAACGGAAACAAGCAGAGGATTTTCTTTGTCACCGAATTTCTTTCCGGTAACTCCTTCCATTTTGGTGATTGCTTCCATGATCTGAGCCATGATCTCATCGTTGATCTGTCTTCCGTCTTCATAGTACTGTGTGCAGGCTTCTGTTGTGATTGTGAAGCCCTGCGGTACAGGAAGACCCAGGCTTGTCATTTCAGCAAGGTTGGCACCTTTACCACCCAGAAGGTTTCTCATAGTAGCGTTACCTTCTGTAAACATGTAAACCCATTTTGCCATTTTACATTTTCCTCCTAAATTTTTGTTCTTTAAACATAAAAATATGTTTTTATACGCACATAGTTATTGTATAGATTTCTTTCCAAATAGTCAAGGACAAACTCAAAAAAAGGGGGAAAAACTATCATTTCCCCCCTTGCGCTCGTATCATGTCAGCGTTTTTTCTTCATATTCAGTACAAGATGTCTTGGAAGACCGTTCACCATGATTGGCTGATAATCTCCCTGGATCAGCGGTTTGATATAATCAATAAAGTCCTCTGTCACGTAAGAGCCGTCTCTTGTCATCCAGTTTCTTGGAACCAGTTTTTCCTCATTGGCAATGCGGTGCACATCATAAATACCTGTTTTTGCCATATACGGATCATCGGAAACACGGTCGATGACCACCATTTTGCCGGTATCTCCTTCGTCTGCGGCCTTTACTGCAGCGCCTCCCACCATAAACGCCTCGTCAATATCTGTCCGGGAAGCCATATGGGATGCGCTTCTCTGAAGTGTGGAGAACTCTACGGCCCTGGTTTTGCAGCCGCACTCTCCTGCCAGGAAGTTTGCCAGATACGCAGCGGTTCCCTGAAGCTGTTTATGTCCGAAGTTGTCCACGTAATCGCTGGAGCTTCCCAGCTCGCAGACATAACGCCCGTCAGCTAGCTTGATTCCTTCAGACACCGCAATGACAACAGAATCCTTTTTCGTCAGCAGATCTTTGACCTTTGCCAGGAACTTCTCCACATCAAAAGGAATTTCCGGAAGATAAATAAGATCCGGGCCTTCGCAGTCCTCTGTTTTTGCAAGAGCAGCCGCTCCGGTAAGCCAGCCTGCATTTCGTCCCATGATCTCCATAATAGTGATCATCTTTTTCTTGTAGGTCAGACCTTCCGCATCGCGGATCACCTCTTTTGTGGAGGCTCCTATGTATTTTGCCGCGCTGCCAAATCCCGGAGTATGGTCTGTGAGAGCCAGATCATTGTCAATTGTTTTTGGCACACCGATAAATTTCTGCTTCTGTCCGGTAAGAATGGCATAATCCGACAGCTTTTTAATGGTATCCATGGAATCATTACCGCCAATATAAATAAACGTATCAATACTCAGCTTATTCAGAATTCCAAACAGTTTCTCATAAATGTCTCTGTCTTCGTGTATTTCCGGAAGCTTGTAACGGCAGGAACCAAGAAATGCAGACGGAGTTCTTTTCAGAAGCTCAATATCCAGTTCCGAATGAATCTGTGTAGACAGATCCACATACTGCTCATCCAGAAGTCCCTGTACTCCGTGAAGCATTCCGTACACCTTGTCAAAGCCTCGTTCAATGGCATTTTTATAAACGCCTGCCAGACTGGAATTAATTACAGAGGTGGGCCCTCCTGACTGTCCTACGATGATGTTTCTTTTTTTTGCCATATTCTGTTCCTCCTGTACAACAACCTATAATTGTTAATTTTAACAATATATATTCATTTCGTCAAGCTTATATTATATATTTTGCATATAATATTGTTTGATTTCAAATTATACATAGTCAAAATACACATCTTCGCAGGAAACAAAAAGCAATCCAAAAGACAATATTGCATATATTATTCCGACACTGATTCTTGTTTCTCTGCTATTTCAACAATTTCATTCAGAGAAAGAGTATTTCCCTTATTGCTGTTGGAATTCCGGAGGAAACGACATGCAAAATCTATTTAAAAAAGGCTCCCAAAATGCAGTAACAGGGCAGGTTTCCTAAAGAATCCCACCCAAAAACCTGACACAGAACCTAAAAAAGCTCCAAAATACAAAAAAACAGGGCAGTTTCCTAAAGAATCCCACCCCAAAACCTGACACATAGTCTAAAAAAGCTCCAAAATACAAAAAACAGGGCAGTATCCCAAAGAATACCGCCCCGGCTGTTGACATCATGTCCTGTTATTTTTTATTAAAATGTAAACTTGTCTGCAAAGTAAGCATCCAGCTCATCGATCTTCACGCGAACCTGCTCCATGGTATCACGGTCGCGGACAGTTACTGCGCCGTCTGTCTCGGAATCAAAGTCATAGGTTACGCAGAACGGAGTTCCGATCTCATCCTGTCTTCTGTAACGCTTTCCGATATTTCCACGGTCGTCATACTCGCAGTTGTATTTTTTAGAAAGCTGCTGATAGATCTTCTCAGCGCCTTCATTCAGCTTCTTGGAAAGAGGAAGCACACCGATCTTCACCGGAGCAAGCACCGGATGGAAACGAAGCACGGTACGCACATCATTTTTCTCAGCGTCAAGAACCTCTTCATCATATGCGCTGCACAGGAATGCAAGCACCATACGGTCAGCTCCCAGTGACGGCTCAATCACATATGGAATATATTTCTGCTTCTTCTCATCGTCAAAGTAAGTCAGATCCTGACCGGAAACATTCTGATGCTGTGTCAGGTCATAGTCTGTTCTGTCAGCAATACCCCACAGTTCTCCCCAGCCAAACGGGAACAGGAACTCCACGTCTGTGGTAGCCTTGCTGTAGAAGCTCAGCTCTTCCTGATCGTGGTCGCGATAACGTACCTCATCCTCTTTAAGACCCAGAGAACTGAGCCAGTCAAGGCAGAACTGCTTCCAGTATGCAAACCATTCAAGGTCTGTATCCGGCTCACAGAAAAATTCCAGCTCCATCTGCTCAAACTCACGGGTACGGAAGGTAAAGTTTCCAGGAGTGATCTCATTACGGAAAGATTTACCGATCTGTCCGATTCCAAATGGAATTTTCTTTCTGGAGGTTCTCTGTACATTCTTAAAGTTTACGAAAATACCCTGCGCGGTTTCCGGACGAAGGTATACGGTATTTTTTGCATCCTCAGTTACACCCTGGAAGGTCTTGAACATCAGGTTAAACTGACGGATGTCTGTAAAGTTATGTTTGCCGCAGCTTGGGCAGGGAACCTGATGCTCTTTGATAAATTCCATCATCTGTTCCTGAGACCAGGAATCTACGCTTCCTTCAATCTCGATCCCATGCTCTGCACAGTAGTCCTCGATCAGCTTATCTGCACGGAAACGCTCATGGCACTCCTTACAGTCCATCAGAGGATCAGAAAATCCGCCCAGGTGACCGGAAGCTACCCATGTCTGAGGATTCATAAGAATCGCACAGTCTACGCCTACATTGTAGGGAGACTCCTGAATAAATTTCTGCCACCACGCTCTTTTTACGTTGTTTTTCAGCTCCACACCCAGGTTTCCATAGTCCCAGGTATTTGCCAGACCACCGTAAATCTCAGAGCCCGGATAGACGAATCCTCTGGCTTTTGCCAGAGCAACAATTTTTTCCATTGTTTTTTCCATAATTATTCTCCTAAATTTTTCAATGTTCTTAACTGCCTGGTCTCCCCTGCAGTTATCAATGCTCTCATTATACTAGCATCCTTCTGCTTTTTCAACAGATTTCCACCCATTTTTCTTCCGGATAATCCACTACAACGCAGTCATTGTGATAAGTCCGTTCCGGAAGAACGATCATCACATGAGCCAGCTCTTTATTTACAGGAATCGCGCTTAAATGCCATACTCCTGTATGAAGAAGCACCATAGTTCCCTTTGGCACAAGAAAAGCCTCTGTCAGTTCCGGTACAGGCTCCTTTCCGGCAGGCGCCACATGGACGATCACATCATCATCCAGACAGAGTACGCCTTCCTGTGTATAGTTGTGATATTCTGCTGCTGAGACGATCATTTTTTCCGGTTTATGTATCAGAAGCGGCGAAAAAGTCATCTGCATGCTTCCTGAACTGTGCATTCTCAGTCTGTCCTGATAAAAATCTCCCAGGCTGTAGCCTTCAGGGTTCATAAAATCTGTAAAACTTCCAAATTCTTTAAAACTTTCTGCTGTAAGTGTTTTTACCTTGATCTGCTTCATAAAAATCCCTCCCGCTGATTTTTCTTTATAGTTTTGCTTTTATTTCATGATTTCCAGAATTTCCAGACTCTTAAATTTCCGGTCTGTGTTTCTGTCAACATATCTGTGAACGATCCGCTCCAGCTCTGCCAGAACCTCTTCACTGACTGTAAAGGTGTAAAGCTTTCCCATTGGCGCACTGACAATGTAGCGCATGGCATAAAGAGCCGCCCCGGAGATCCTCACTGCATCCCTCTGACCTTTTGCGCAGGAACCGCACAGAATACCGTGATGCTCCTGAGAAAAAAAACAGTCGTTTTCCGGAACCTCATCTCTGGCACAGCAGGCGCAGGAAGCAAGCTCAGGACAGTACCCTTCCTCAGCCATGGCCCGCAGTTCAAACACACAGCGGATCAGGGAATCCTTTACATGAGGATTCAGAAGGGCTTTTACTGTCACATAGAGAAGATTCATCATTTCTCTTTCGTCTGTTCCTTCCTGCCCGAAATAATCTGCCAACTCCAGAAAATAATACCCATAATAAATCCCCGGCTGCATGGCCGCCAGTTCCATAAAATGATGAGTTACATTTACCTGATTCAGGTTATAGCTGCTTCTTCCCTCATAAAGAGTAAAGCTTCCGAACACAAAAGGCTCTGCTGCTGCCATAAAAGGGCTGTTCAGCCTTCTGGCTCCTCTGACAAAGGCAGAAATCTTTCCTCTTTCTCTTGTAAGGAGCACGATCCTTTTGTCGTACTCCCCGATGGGCATGGCAGATATCACAACACCCTGCACAGTAATCAGGTCACTCATGATCAGATTTCCTTTTTATCATATCCAAAGTTTTTGATCAGAAAATCACTGTCCCGCCAGTCTTTTTTTACCTTGACCCAAAGCTTCAGGTTCACCTTTGCATCCAGCATCCGCTCCAGCTCAAACCTTGCGTTGCTTCCGATCTTTTTCAGCATGCTTCCCTGCTTTCCGATAATAATTCCCTTGTGAGAATCCCTCTCGCAGATGATGGTTGCGTCAATATCCACCAGACGGCTTTTGCCCGGACGCTCCTTCATGCGGTCAATAGCCACCGCGATTCCGTGAGGGATCTCCGCATCCAGAGCATGAAGCGCCTTTTCGCGGATGATCTCTGCCGCGATCTGTCTCTGCGGCTGGTCTGTTACCGTATCCTCATCATAAAACATAGGACCGTAGGGAAGGTATTTGAGAATACTGGGGATGATATCCTCTGTATTTACACCACGCAGCGCAGAAACAGGAATGATCTCATCAAAATGGTAAAGCTTCCGGTAGGTGTCAATGGCCTTTGCGATCTCCTCCCGGTCAACGGTATCCACTTTATTGATGATCAGAAGCACCGGAAGATGAAGGCTTCCCAGCTGCTCTGCAATATGACGCTCTCCTGCTCCGATAAAGGTGGTTGGCTCTACCAGCCAGAGGATCACATCCACATCCTTCAGAGTACGCTCTGCCACCTGGACCATGTACTCTCCCAGCTTGTTTTTTGCCTTGTGGATTCCCGGAGTATCCAGAAATACAATCTGTCCGTCCTCACAGGTATAAACAGTCTGGATCCTGTTTCTGGTGGTCTGAGGTTTTTTGGATGTTATGGCGATCTTCTGGCCGATCAGATGATTCATCAGAGTGGATTTCCCCACATTGGGACGGCCGATAATGGCTGCAAAGCCTGATTTAAAGTTTTCTTTCATATAAAAATTGTCCCTGCTTTCTTCTGTACTTGTCAGCAGGAAATCAGAGATTTTACCTCTTTAAAGATTTCCCGTTCTTTTTCAATGGCTGTTTCACTTCCGACAACACATACCGCATCATCGGAAAGGATCGCTTCGATCAGTGGAGCAAGTCCGCGGATATCCTCTACGTCTGCGCCAAGGATCTGATTTCTCTCTTTCTGCATCATTTCCTCTGTAACGCCGCAGAACCAGGCAGTTTTGGAAATACTTCCCTGCATCTGAGGTGTTCTGGGAACATCCTTTCCGCTTATGGTACCGATAATATATTTTGTCATTTCCCGCTCATCTGCCTGGAAATCACGGACATAAGCCGGAATTCCCTCATAAACATCCAGGGTACGTTTCAGATGGGGATCTCTGTAGGAAACAAAATAGCTTTCCCCGCTTCTCTTAAAGCCACTCATACATCCATAAGCTCCGCCTTTTACACGAAGGTTCATCCAGAGATAATCATAGCTCAAAATCACTTTCAGAATATCCAGAGCGCCTGTGTATTCATAGCCTTTTTTGCGGAAGTTTCCGGTACGGGCTACATACTGAACCTGTCCGGAGGTGGTAAATCCCTCGTTTTTCTTTTCACAGCTTATGGATTTTTCTGCGATGCCAACAGGTTCTGTATGAAGCGTATGCTTCAGAGCCTTCACCTGCTTCATGATCTCATCCAGAGACTCCCTTTCTCCTGTATAACTGATCTTCAGATATTCCGGCCGGAGAATTTCCGTCATAAGAGAATTCAGCTCTTTTACAAGCTCCTCTTTTCTGGTGTCAAAATTCTTTTCCAGCTCCTCGATAAACTGATAATAGGCAATACCGGACATTCCCTCCTGGAAAGCCGCCATAGGCGAGCTGTAGGAAGCGCCCCGAAGAACCGCTGTGCAGTGTCCTGCACTTACCAGATTTGCCTGAGCTCTGGATTTTACTCTTGCAATGATCTCGTAGAGACGTTTGGTATCCTCCAGGCTGGAAGTATTCAGGATCTCCCTGATCATACGGAACAGAACGTCAATTTTCGGATACATTACCTTTCCTCTTACAGAGAACATGGCGTCATAGTCCTCTGTAGAGTCCACATGATCAAACACCTCTATTCCAATGTTGATACCGCCGGTCTCGGCATTGATCTCATTGGACAGCTCTCCGTAGGTATAATGAGCAGTGTCTACATATCCAAGAACAGACTTCAGAAGACCCAGATATGGGACTTTTTCCGGTGCAAGGTTTTTAAGATCAAACATCAGGTCAAGGTATGCGATTCCGTTGGTGGGCACCTCATGGTAAAGGAACAGGCTGCCGTCCACATCCAGCGGTTCATTGGAAAAACCTGCTGCCTCTTTACGGATATCTTCCCTTTTCAGCATGGGAATACATTTTTCCGCACCCGGCTCCTCAGGCGCTTCCTGATAAGCCTCCAGATCCTTTGTTTTCTGTACCAGCGCTTCTCTTTCTTCCGGAGAAAGGCTTTCCAGATGAGCCTGAAGCTTTTCTTCCAGAGCTTTTTCCTTACGGGCAGCAAGGCCTTTAGACGGAACAAGAGTGATCACAGAACCATGGGTATTGTCCAGAAGATATTTTCGGATCAGTTCCTCAAAATATCCCTCTCCGGCAAAAGCTTTCAGTTTTTCAAACACTGGAAGCGCCTGAACCTGGGCAAAGGCTTTTTCATCACTGTACAGCCAGTTTCCAAACACTGCCAGGCTGTACATCAGGCCTTTGGGCCAGGAAGAAAAATCAGCCTCTCTGTAGCGGAATTCCATACAGTTGATTCCTGCATTCAGGGCCTTTCTGTCGATTCCCTTTTCTGCGATCTCTTCAAGAGTTGTACGGATGATCTCTACAAACTTTTCTTTTTTATCCGGGTCTGTTCCCTTTGCCACAATATCAAAATAGGGCTGCATGATTCCGTCATCATAAGAACCATAAACGTCCATGCCGATCCCGGCGTCCAGAAGAGCCTGTTTCAGAGGCGCTCCCGGCGCGCTCAAAAGTGCATAATCCAGAACCTCAAAGGCTGTTCCTGTAAGGACGTCAGAAGCGTCTCCCACTACGGTGCTGTAGGCAAGATAGGAATTTCCCTCTTCGCTCTCGCTTTCTGAAACCGGATATTCCATAACCAGATCCTTTCTTTTTTCAAAAGGCTCCTGCTTTCTGATCTCAGAATCCACATCCAGTCTCTCAAAGGCAGAAAGATAATGCTCATCAATAAACGCCAGCTTTTCTGCCATGTCCATATTTCCGTACAGATAAATGTAGCTGTTGGAAGGATGATAATAGGTCTTATGAAATTCCAGAAATTCCTCATAGGAAAGCTCCGGAATATGATCCGGATCACCGCCGGATTCGCAGCCATAGCTTGTATCCGGAAACAGAGAATTCATGATCTCTCTTTCCAGAACCTCATCCGGAGAGGAAAAAGCTCCCTTCATCTCATTGTAAACAACTCCGTTATATTTCAGAGGTCCCTCTGCATTTTCAAGCTGATAGCTCCATCCCTCCTGGCGGAAGATCTCTTCTTTTTTGTAAATATTCGGATAAAAAACAGCATCCAGGTACACATGCATCAGATTCTGGAAATCCTGATCGTTGCAGCTTGCAACAGGATAGCAGGTTTTATCCGGATAGGTCATTGCATTGAGAAATGTATTAAGAGAACCCTTTACCAGCTCCACAAAAGGATCTTTCAGCGGAAACTCCCTGGAACCGCACAGCACGCTGTGCTCCAGAATATGGGCTACGCCGGTGCTGTTTTTTGGTGGAGTACGAAAAGCAATATTAAACACCTTGTTCTCATCATCATTCTCTATAAGCATGACTCTTGCGCCTGTTTTTTTATGGCGCAGCAGATATCCTGTGGAACGGATATCCTTCAGATTTTCTTCTTTGATAATGTCATAAGCAAAAATTCTGTCCTTATTCATATCTGCCTCCGGTTTTTATTATTCATTATTGCTCTTTTAAGGCTGATTATTCCGGCAATCCTCCTTCTCCCGGAAACTGCAGTTCATACATTTCACGGGCGGCTTTTGTAAGAAGCTCAAGCTCCTTCTCCATACTGATATCCTTCGGAAGGCATACTGCTGTTTTGTAGATATCCTTCTGAAGCTTTGCCTTTGCATCATCCTCCTTAATGGTAATGATCCCGCACAGCATGGAATTATAAGAGCGGTCTGTTTTACAAAGATCCATATAAAGCTTTATCAGGTGACAGCATTCTCTGTAAAGAAGTTCCTTATGAAGCTCACTTTTATTGAGAAACTCTGTATATTTTACAGAATCCAGTTCCTTTCTGATCTCCTTCTGGGCGCTTTTTACCCCAAACCATCTGCTGCCTGCATTTTTATTAAATTCCATAGACATCCAGAATTTCAGATAGCCGTCTGCCACATTTGTTCCGTCATCCTTATAGCGGGCTTCCCAGATTTCCCGGCGGATCCCATTTGCCTCCATATCTTCACCGGATGCAAGAGCCTGCTCCAGAAGCGCCTTTCTCTTCCGGGGATCTGCCTCTCTGTAGTATTCTGCGATTGTGGGTGTATCCATAGTAATTTTCTCCTTTGATCCTGTGGTTTTATTCATTTTCATTACAGTATACAAGCTCTGTCTCTGCCAGATTCAGCGCTTCCTCGATCACTCTGTCCATATCCATGTAGCGGTACATGCCGAGCCTTCCGCCAAAGATCACATTTTTTTCTTCCAGAGCCCTGCGCTCATATTTCGCATACAGTTCATTGTTTGCAGGGTCGTTCACCGGATAATAAGGTTCCGCGCCTTTTGTCCATTCTGCAGAATACTCCCGGGTGATCACAGTTTTCGGCTGGGTACCGAACTCAAAATGTTTGTGCTCAATGATCCTTGTATAAGGAACCTCATAATCAGTATAATTTACTACCGCATTTCCCTGATAGTTGGCCATATCCAGCACTTCTGTCTCAAATCTGAGAGAGCGATAATCCAGAGGACCGTAGCAGTAATCATAAAACTCGTCCAGCATACCTGTAAACAGCACTTTTTCGGCCTGAGCGCAAAGCTCCTCTTTATTTGCAAAAAAATCTGTTTTCAGGATAACCTGAGTTCCTTCCAGCAGCTTTCGGATAATTTCCGTATATCCGCCTTTGGGGATTCCCTGATAAGGATCCTTAAAGTAATTATTGTCATATGTATAGCGAAGAGGAAGCCGCTTGATAATAAATGCAGGAAGCTCTCTGCACTCTCTTCCCCACTGTTTCCGGGTGTAGCCCTCGATCAGCTTTTCGTATACATCCTGTCCCACCAGAGCAAGAGCCTGTTCCTCCAGATTCCTGGGGTTTGTAATATGCATTCTGGAAATCTGTTCCCGGATTTTCGCCTCAGCTTCAGCCGGAGTGCGCACTCCCCACAGCTGATGAAACGTATTCATATTAAAGGGAAGATTGTAAAGCTCATCCTTATAGACAGCAATGGGAGAATTTACAAAATGGTTAAATTCTGCAAACTGATTCACATAATCCCACACGGTTTTATTGGATGTGTGAAAAATATGGGCGCCATATTTGTGAACCTGGATCCCCTCAATCTCTTCTGTATAAATATTTCCGCCAATGTGATCCCGCTTATCTATCACAAGGCAGGTTTTGCCGCATTTCACAGCCTCATGGGCAAACACAGAGCCGAAAAGCCCTGCTCCTACGATCAGGTAATCATATTTTTTCATGAAAAAACCCTCTTTCTTCTGAGTCATTATACCCTATAGTATAACAAATCAGGAAGAAAAAGGGTAGTCCTGTTTTATGACAGTCTTGTTTTGAAATCCTGGTATCCGAATCTTCTGATCAGCCGGAAATCCCCGGGATCTTCTTCCAGAACAATATCCGGAAGTGCCATTCCGTTAAAGGTATTATTTTTTACCATGGAATAAATGGCCATGTCACCGAATTCCAGAATATCGCCGCATTTTAATTTCCGGTCAAAGGAATAATCTCCGATCACGTCTCCCGCCAGACAGGTAGGGCCTCCCAGGCGGAAGGTAAAGGCTTTTTCTCCCGGCAGACCGGAGTCCTTCAGAGGGGGACGGTAAGGCATTTCCAGAACGTCCGGCATATGGCAGGCTGCAGAGGTATCCAGAATGGCAATGGACAGCTCGTTTTCCATAACCTCCAGTACTTCTGTCAAAAGGATTCCCGCATTTAGGGCAACGGCCTCCCCGGGCTCCAGATAAACCCGAACCCCATAGGTATCCTGTACATGGCGGATACATTTTTTCAGAAGCTCTCTGTCATAATCCTCTCTGGTAATGTGATGGCCTCCGCCGAAATTAATCCATTTCATCCGGTGCATGTAAGAGCCGAACTGCTCTTCCACCGCTTTCAGGGTGTCAGAAAGGGCATCGGAATTCTGTTCGCACAGGGTATGAAAATGAAGCCCCTCAATTCCATCCAGTAATTCTTCTGTAATCTGATCGATGGCAGTTCCAAGCCTGGATCCCGGCGCACAGGGATCGTATATCTCATGTCCCTCCTGGGTGGAAAAGCGGGGATTGATCCGAAGCCCCGGGCTTTTGCCTCCTGCAAGGATCTGATCCTTATATTTTTTTACCTGAGCCGGTGAATTCAGGATAATGTGATCGCAGAGACGGATGATCTCCGGCATTTCCTCTTCTCTGTACGCAGGCGAAAAAATATGGTTTTCTTTTCCCAGCTCCTCTGCCGCCAGTCTTGCTTCAAAAAGCCCGCTGGCAGCAGCGCCGTTGAGATATTTTCCGATCAGAGGATATACGGCAAACATGGAAAAGGCTTTCTGGGCAAGAAGAATCCGGCACCCGGTCTCCTGACAGATTTCCCTTAAAATCTCAAGATTTTTAATCAACTTTTCTTTTTGGATCACATAACAGGGCGTTCTCAGTTCCTCTCTTTTCATTTTGCCAAAACAACCTCTCTGTCATTAATCTACCAGATCCGGGTTTTCTTTGATCTTCCACGGAAGTCCCCATTTATTCAGAGCATCCATAAACGGATCCGGATCAAACTCTTCAATGTTAAATACGCCAGGTCCCTGCCAGGTTCCTGTCATCAGCATCATGGTTCCAATCATTGCCGGAACACCGGTGGTATAAGCAACTGCCTGAGAGCCCACTTCCTTATAGCACTCCTGATGATCGCAGGTATTGTAAATGTAAATTGTCTTTTCTACGCCGTCTTTTTTACCTGTAAAAATACAGCCGATGTTTGTTTTGCCCTTTGTTCTCGGGCCAAGAGAAGAAGGATCCGGAAGCACTGCCTTTAAGAACTGAAGCGGTATGATCTCTTTTCCCTCATACATGATCGGCTCAATAGAAGTCATTCCCACGTTTTCCAGGCAGCGGAGATGTGTGAGATAGCTTTCTCCGAAGGTCATAAAGAAGCGGATTCTTTTGATTCCCGGAATGTTAAGAGCCAGAGACTCAATTTCCTCGTGATGAAGAAGGTACATGTCTTTTTCGCCGATCTCCGGGAAGTCGTAAACTCTCTTGATCTCCATTGGCTCTGTTTCTACCCAGTGGCCGTCCTCCCAGTAGGAGCCCTTTGCGGAAACCTCACGGATGTTGATCTCCGGGTTAAAGTTTGTGGCAAAAGGATATCCATGGTCGCCTGCATTGCAGTCCAGAATGTCAATGTAATTGATCTCATCAAAATAATGTTTCAGAGCATAGGCAGAAAATACACTTGTTACGCCAGGATCAAAGCCGCTTCCCAGAAGAGCTGTGATTCCTGCTTTTTCATAACGCTCTTTGTAAGCCCACTGCCATTTGTATTCAAATTTGGCTGTATCCTCCGGCTCATAGTTTGCAGTGTCCACATAGTGAACTCCTGTTTCCAGGCAGGCATCCATAATATGAAGATCCTGATACGGAAGCGCAAGATTTAAAACCACATCCGGCTGTACCTTGCGGATCAAAGCCACCAGCTCTTCCACATTGTCAGCATCCACCTGAGCGGTTGTGATCTTTGTTTTTGTAGTTCCCTGAAGCTTTTCTTTCAGCGCGTCGCATTTGGATACTGTACGGCTTGCAATGCAGATTTCCTCAAAGACTTCGCTGTTCTGGCAGCATTTGTGAATTGCTACGGAAGCAACTCCTCCGCATCCGATAATTAACGCTTTTCCCATGAATGGTTCCTCCTTAAATATGTAAATATTAGTTTTTTATTTTTTCAGCGCAAGAAGCATCTCCCGGATGATCTTGCACGCAACTGCTGTTGACATTCCGCTGTGGTCGCAGGGAGGACAGAGTTCATTGACGTCGCAGCCTATGATGTTCAGGCTGTGGCATACCTCTGTGACATTTTTCATCAGGGTAAGAAAATCAACGCCTCCCGGCTCCGGCGTTCCGGTTCCCGGAAATACGGAAGGGTCCAGAACATCCAGATCAACAGTAAAATAAACAGGCTTTCCTTTCAGCTCCGGCAAAATCCCCGGAAGATCGTCAAGAGTAAAAGGATGAAAATCCGTATGACCGGATTTTGCCCAGTCAAACTCAGTCTTTTCTCCGGAACGTATTCCAAACTGGTGGATCCGTCCGTCACCCAGAATATCCCAGCAGCGTCTGATAACAGCCGCGTGGGACAGCTTTACCCCAAGATAATCCTCTCTCAGATCTGTGTGAGCGTCCAGATGGATGATATGAAGCTCCGGATACTGCCTGGCCGCCGCACGCACGGCTCCCAGTGTCACCAGATGCTCGCCGCCGATCATAAAGGGAAGTTTTTTATCCTTCAGGATGGTCTCTGCTGTTTTTTCAATCTCAGAAAGAACAAGCTCAGAATCTCCTATGGCAAGCTCCAGATCTCCCAGATCAAAGATCCGGCAGTCCTCAAGGTCTCTGTCCTGATAAGGACTGTAGGTTTCCAGCCCGTAAGAATCATTCCTTACCGCCTGTCCTGCGAATCGCGTTCCCGGACGGAAGGAAGTGGTGGAATCAAAAGGCGCCCCGTAAAGCACAATGTCCGCTTCCTCATATCCGGCATCACAGCCAATAAAGTTCATTACTGATTTATTCAACATCTTCCAAAAGCTCCTCCACATATACCGGAAGGGCAAACACTCCGGCATGTAATCTTGGTTCGTAATATCTTGTATGGATTCCTTTCAGCTTCCAGGCCACTCCGTTCAGATCCGTAAGAGGATGATATTTCTTTGAAGCAAACCCAAACAGCCAGTGCCCGGAGGGATAAGAGGGCAGATGAGCCTGATATACCCTGCAGATCGGGAAGGTTTCCAGAATACGCTTGTGCATTCTCTGACACTGAAAGGCTTCCTCTGTATAAAAAGGACTTTCATTCTGATTGATCATGATTCCGTCCTCCCGGAGAGCACCGAAACAGTTCCCGTAGAATTCCTTTGTAAAAAGTCCCTCTCCCAGGCCAAAAGGATTGGGAGAGTCAATGATGATCAGATCATAGCAGTCTGTTTTTGACCGCACAAACCTGAGGCCGTCCTCGTGGAAAATCTGTACTCTGGGATCATTCAGGCTGCAGGCGATCTGAGGCAGGTACTTCCGGCACACCTCCACAAGAAGAGGATCGATCTCCACCATGTCGATATGCTCGATCTCCTCATACTTTACAAGCTCCCGGACAACGCCGCCGTCTCCTCCTCCGATTACCAGAACGTCCTTTACAAGAGGATGGACTGCCATTGGAACATGGGTGATCATTTCATGATAAATAAATTCATCCTTTTCTGTCAGAGTCAGATCTCCGTCCACAACAAGGATTTTGCCGAACTCCTTCGAGTCCAGCACATCAATCTGCTGAAATTCACTTTGAGCGCTGAAAAGCTGTTCTCTCACCCGGATAGAAAGCTTCACATCCTCTGTATGTTCATCAGAAAACCACATTTCCATGGCGCTACTCTCCCTTCACTACATTGAGATTCTCAATTTTTTCATCCTCAGGTCCTGTCATGGAGCAGCCCTTTTCCTTGGCATAAAGGATATACTCTATGATCTGGCCTGTGATCTTTTCTCCCGGAGCAAGAATGGGAATTCCCGGAGGATAGCACATGACAAATTCCCCGCAGATCCTTCCCTCTGTCTTTTCCACAGGGAGAGATTCCTTTTCTGAATAAAAAGATTCCTGAGGCGTCATCACAACCTGAGGGGAAAGATATTCCTGAGTAAGCATACCTGTCTTGTCCTTCTGGTATCTTCTCTTAATATCTGCAAGGGCGCTGACAAGACGCTCCACCTCCTGCTTTCTGTCCCCGATGGACAGATACGCCAGCATATTTCCAATATCTCCGAACTCAATCTGGATATCGTAATCGTCTCTTAAAATATCATAGACCTCGATTCCTGCCAGTCCGATCTCCAGTGTATGCACGGACAGCTTGGTGGGGTCAAAATCGTAAATGCTGTCCTGGTTGATCAGCTCGTTCCCAAAGGCATAATATCCTCCGATCCGGTTGATCTCTGTTCTGGCATATTCAGCCAGCTCCGCCACTCTCTGAAAGGATTCCTTTCCCCGAAGGGCAAGATTCCTTCTGGAAATATCAAGGCTTGAGAGAAGCAGGTAAGAAGCGCTTGTTGTCTGGGTAAGATTGATGATCTGACGCACATAACCGGGATGCATATTTTTTCCGATCAGAAGGAAAGAACTCTGGGTAAGGCTTCCTCCTGATTTATGCATACTGACAGAGGCCATATCCGCTCCTGCGTCCATGGCATTAACCGGAAAGCCTTCTCCGAAATAAAAATGTGTGCCGTGGGCCTCGTCTACCAGAACCTTCATATTCCTGTCATGGGCAAGCTTTACGATCTCCCGGAGATTGGAACAGATTCCATAATAAGTGGGATTGTTTACAAACACAGCCACTGCATCAGGATTTTCCTGAATGGCTTTCTCTACCTGTTCCAGCTTCATTCCCAGCGAAATACCAAGCCGGTTGTCCACATCCGGATTTACATAGATCGGTGTGGCTCCGCACAGTACAAGAGCGTTGATCACGCTTCTGTGTACATTTCTGGGCAAAATGATCTTATCGCCCTTCTTACAGCAGGTAAGAATCATGGTCTGAACCGAGGATGTCGTTCCCCCAACCATAAGAAATGCGCCTGCCGCGCCAAATGCTTCTGCTGCAAGCTGTTCTGCCTCCTTGATCACAGAAACCGGATGGCAGAGATTATCAAGGGGTTTCATAGAGTTTACGTCTATACTGACGCACTGACTTCCAAGTAAATTTACCAGTTCCGGATTTCCCCTTCCGTGTTTATGTCCCGGAACATCAAAGGGAACGATCCTCATTCTCCGGAATCGTTCCAGTGCCTCGTAAATTGGAGCCTTTTCCTGCGACATGTTTCAGCCTCCCTCCCGAAATTCATAGGAAATCCATTATTAAAACAAGTACTGTATTTTCCTATGGAACAAAAAAACGCAGGCAGGCGCATAACTTTGCATCTGCTTGCGTTTATTATCTTTATTCTTATAATTTCTTCTATATAATGTAAATTTTAATTATAAAAAACAGATAATGGATTAGAGTCTATATAGCAAATATTTTTACTTTTACTACTCTTATTGACCGTTTCACAAGTTATGCATGCGATACGCATACCGGTTATAAAGTAACCAACTTATAAAATTTGAGCTTCTAACTCAATCAATAATGCAGTTCCCTGGACTGCGTAAAATATTTGCATGGAAGACTTTCCTGACTGTTTTCCATACGTGTATATTTATACCATAAAACGACTTTATTTTCAAGAACTTTCTAAAAAAATCATCCTGGGTGATGGAATTTTACCAGGCTGTTTTATTCCGGAATAACTTATAATGCATTTATTCCAATTTAAGTCCCCTGTTTCCTGTATTTGCCTTGAATTTAAAGGATTTTCCGGCTTTTCCCGTTATTCCGGGTCTATAAACATGGCGTCCCCAAAGCTGAAGAAACGATACCGCTCTTTTACTGCCTCCTCATATGCAGCCATAATCCGGTCTTTTCCTGCAAGAGCAGAAACCAGCATCATCAGTGTGGACTCCGGCAGGTGGAAATTGGTGATCAGACCATCGATCATTTTAAACTGATAACCCGGATAAATAAAGATTTCCGTCCATCCGCTTCCTGCACGGAGAACACCATCTTCACCTGTGGCAGATTCCAGAGTACGGCAGCTTGTAGTCCCTACTGAGATCACACGGCCGCCCTGCTTCTTTGTGTCATTGATCAGCTTTGCCTGATCCTCTTCCACCACATAAAATTCCGAGTGCATGTGATGATTTTCCACATCGTCTACTTTTACCGGACGGAAGGTTCCAAGCCCCACATGAAGGGTCACATGAGCAATTTTTACACCCTTTTCCTGTACCTTCTGAAGAAGCTCCTGAGTAAAATGGAGCCCGGCTGTAGGAGCTGCCGCAGAACCGTCATTTTTTGCATAAACTGTCTGATAACGGTTTTTGTCCTCTAATTTGTGGGTAATGTACGGAGGCAGGGGCATTTCTCCCAGCTGATCCAGAATCTCCTCAAAAATGCCTTCATACTGGAACTGGATCAGGCGGTTTCCTTCCTCCACTACATCAATGATCTCGCCTTTCAGGATCCCGTCTCCAAAAACGATCTTCGCGCCCGGGCGGGCTTTTTTGCCCGGCTTTACCAGACATTCCCAGATATCATTTTCTTTCCGTTTCAGAAGAAGAATCTCAATAAGAGCTCCTGTCTCTTCCTTGTGACCATAAAGACGGGCAGGAATAACCCGGGTATCATTGACAACCAGACAGTCTCCCTCTTTCAGATAATCCAGAATATCCGTGAAATGACGGTGTTCCACACTTCCGTCCTTCATGGAAAGATGAAGAAGTCTGGAAGAGCTTCTGTCCTCCAGGGGATCCTGAGCGATCAGCTCCTGTGGAAGATCATAATAAAAATCTGATGTTTTCATAATACTACTCCTTATCTTCTGCCTTCTGGCTTTCTTCCTTCCATTGCTTTCTCCACTGGCGGATCTGATTCCATTCCCTGTTTGAAAGATCTGCCTTTTTCAGAAGATCCGGCCGCCATTTAGCCGTACGGTAAATGGACTGTTCTCTCCTCCACGCCTCTACATTGGCATGATGTCCGGAAAGAAGAACAGGAGGCACTTTTTTGTCATGCCAGGTTTCCGGTCTGCTGTACTGAGGATATTCCAGGAGACTGCCGGAAAAGGATTCCGTTTCACCGGATTCCTGATTGGTAAGAACCCCCGGAACCATACGGGAAATAGAATCCATCATCACCATGGCCGGAAGCTCGCCTCCGGTAAGCACATAATCTCCGATAGAAACATAATCCGTGACGATCTCCTCAAGAACCCTCTCGTCAATTCCCTCGTAATGACCGCAGAGAAAAACAAGATCCTTTTCTTTTGCAAAGTCCCTGGCCATTTCCTGGTTAAAAACCTTTCCCTGAGGAGTCAGATAAATAACCCTGGGCTGATACCCGATCTTTTTTTCAACGGATTCATAGGCAAGATACACAGGCTCTGCCTGCATCAGCATTCCGGCGCCGCCTCCATAGGGATAATCGTCAACCTTCTGATGCTTATTAAATGCATAGTCCCGGATATTAACTGCTTCGATATCCAGAAAGCCGCCTGCCATGGCCCGGCCGATAATACTGGTATTCATCCCGTCCCGGATCATGTCCGGAAAAAGCGTCAGCACATGAAAATTCATTATATCAGCCCTTTCATCAAATGTATGGTCATAACATTCTTCTCCAGATCCACATCCAGAATACATTCCTTAATAGCCGGCAGAAGAACCTCGCCATGTTCCGCAGAGTCAATAATATAAACATCATTGGCGCCTGTTTCCATTACATCTTTTAATGTGCCGAATTCCTGTCCGTCCTCCAGGACAACTGACATTCCCAGAAGATCCGCAATATAATATTCATCCTCTTCCAGCTCCTGTCCCTCTTCCCGTGGAATCCAGAGATCACGGCCTTTATATTTTTCAATGTCGTTAATGTTATCGACACCCTTAAATTTCAGAATTACAAGATTTTTAAAAAACTTTACATTTTTAATCTCAAGCTTTCGAAGCTCTCTTCCGGTATCCAGAAGCACATAATCAAGCTCCAGAAAACGTTCCGGCTCATCTGTTGTGGGGTATACCTTTACCTCGCCCCTGACGCCGTGAGTAGTGGTGATCACACCAACCTTCAGTAAATCTTCCATAAATAAAACTCCCTGTAGTTAAAGAAGGAGCTATGTTTCCACAGCTCCTGTTTCTTACTTATGATATTGCGAAAGCCCTGTTTACTGCAGGATATCCACAATCACTTTTTTGCTGCTCTTTGAAGAAGCGGCCTTCACTACGGTACGGATCGCTTTGGCAATACGTCCCTGTCTTCCGATGACCTTGCCCATGTCAGCCGGTCCCACCTTCAGTTCAATAATAACTGCATCTTCCTTTTCGTTTTCGGTGACAACCACCTCGTCCGGATGATCTACAAGAGATTTTGCAATTACTTCTACCAGTTTTTTCATTACATACCTCCCTGCACTGCATTCTGCAGGACTTCTACAGTAATAGGAAAAAATACCCTCTCCGGTATTTCTTATTTCTCAATTCCGGCTGCTTTCAGGATCTTAGCAACAACTTCTGTAGGCTGAGCACCTGCTGCAAGCCATTTCTTAGCAGCTTCCTCATCTACTTTGTATGCGCTTGGCTCAAGGTTCGGATCATAAGTACCGATCTCTGCGATGCATTTTCCATCACGTTTGCAACGGGAATCTGCAACTACGATTCTATAAAAAGGTGCCTTCTTCTGTCCCATTCTTCTTAATCTGATTTTTACTGCCATTTTTGTTTTCCTCCATTTATCTCTTTTCTTTTTTTGTTAATTTATATTAAAAGGGAAGCTTAAAGCCGCCTCTTTTACCCATTTTACCGCCCATCATTCCGGGCATCTGTTTCATCATTTTCTTGCTCTGCTCAAACTGCTTTACAAGACGGTTGACCTCCGCTATATCCACCCCTGCGCCTCTGGCAATACGGTTTTTGCGGGATACATTCAGGATTGCCGGATTTGTCCGCTCCTGAGGGGTCATGGAAAGAATGATCGACTTGGTACGCTCCAGCGCGCTTTCATCTACCATACCTTCAATATCCTTCATCTTGCTGCCAACTCCCGGAAGCATATTCAGGATACTGCCGATTCCTCCCATTTTTTTCATCTGTTCCATACTGGTGAGATAGTCGTTAAAGTCAAAATCCATTTTTTTGAGCTTTTTCTGCATCTCAGCAGCCTGTTCCTGATCAATGGCAGCCTCGGCCTTTTCGATGAGGCTCATAACATCGCCCATTCCAAGGATTCTGGAAGCCATTCTCTCCGGATAAAACTGTTCCAGATCAGAAAGCTTTTCGCCCATACCCACATAGAGGATCGGCTTTCCTGTTACTGCCTTAATGGAAAGCGCCGCACCGCCTCTGGTGTCACCGTCCATCTTGGTAAGGATCACTCCGTCAATTCCTACTTTATCTGTAAAGGTCTTTGCCACATTTACAGCATCCTGACCGGTCATTGCATCCACGATCAGAAGAGTGGCATCCACCTGTACATTCGCCTTAATATCAGCAAGCTCCTGCATCATATCCTCATCTACATGAAGACGTCCTGCAGTATCCAGAAGCACAACATTCTGCTGATTTGCTTTTGCATGCTCCACTGCTGCCTTTGCAATATTTACAGGGTTCTGTTTATCTCCCATGGAAAATACTTCCACGCCCTGTTTTTCACCATTGACCTGAAGCTGAGTAATCGCAGCCGGTCTGTAAACATCACAGGCAACCAGAAGCGGACGCTTGCCCTTTGATTTCAGCTTGCCAGCAAGCTTGGCAACTGTTGTTGTCTTACCTGCACCCTGAAGACCTGCCATCATAAGAACCGTAATGTCATTACCCGGTTTGATCGGCAGCTCTGTTGTCTCACTTCCCATCAGATTCACAAGCTCTTCATTTACGATCTTGATAACCATCTGTCCTGGATTCAGTCCGTTCATCACGTCCTGTCCCACCGCGCGCTCCTGAACAGCTTTGGTGAACTGCTTTACAACCCGAAAGTTTACATCAGCCTCCAGAAGAGCCATTTTGACCTCTTTCAGAGCAATCTTAACATCTTCCTCTGTAAGACGTCCTTTTCCTCTAAGCTTTTTAAATACATTTTGTAATTTTTCTGTCAAGCTCTCAAACGCCATGCTTTATAACTCCTCTAATATCTCTTTGGAAATTTCTGTAATCTCCCGGTCCTGATACTTCTCTGCAATCTGACTGATTCTCTGAACCTGCTTCTTAATACAGAGAAATTTTTCTACCAGATGCAGTTTCTTTTCATACTCTTCCAGAGTATGATTGCAGCGCCGGATCATGTCATGAACGCCCTGACGGCTGATCCCAAGCTCCTCCGCTACTTCACTGAGGGAAAAATCTTCCAGTACCACGCTTTCATATACCTGCTGCTGGCGCTCTGTAAGAAGCTCCCCGTAAAAATCATATAATAATGTCTGCTCTACAAACTTCTCCATCTGATAATCACCTTGTGTATCATACCCTATATGACTGCCGGTGTCAAGTATTTTTTCTTTACGAACTGACGTTTGTGTTGTTTCGTCTTTGTTTATCTGCTGTAAAATCAAAGAATTTCTATTTTTCCTGTTTTCGCCTTACACCGTCTTATTTCATCTTAAATTTTTAATTTATCACAGAAATTGTCACAGACTACTAGGATATTTTCACAGTCTTCGCAACGTTCTCCTGCTCTTTTTACTTATCCTCTGTAAGATGTGTATAGGTGTCCAACGTAATTGATGTAGATGCATGTCCCATTATAAATCCATAATCCGCTTTTCTATATCTGGTCAAAGATGTAAAAATGTCTGATACCAAAAGTAAATAAATATAGAGGCTTTACGCCAGCATTTGTATCTGCAATTTTCCGGAAGATTGGCACAAATCTAAAGGAATGAAGAACCGTCTTTATTTTGTCAGGGCGTTTTCTTCGTTTTCTGCTTGTATCCTGCTGCCAGATGTGCTATATTGATAATAGAAAAAGGGAAAGCCAGAAACACACGGCCTACCCTTAAACAATCAGCAACTTACCTTTTTACAAGGTCAGCCGTTCACTATTTGCGGTAGTGGGCGGCTATTTTCTTCCCTTGAAGATCTCATAAATGAGACTGGCAAGGGCAACCAACAAGATACCTATCTGGATTAAATCCGAATATGTAACATACATTGGCATCGCCCTCCTTTCCTCTTTGGTCTGGAGGGTTAGCCCCTCCGAAATGGAGGGCAGGCCGCCTTTTATGTGCTCTGACTTTCCGTAATGCCAGTATAGCATAATTTCCCTTTATCAGGCAATCAATTATTTCCAGTTATCTTCCCAGTTATCTTCGATTTTGACAGAAGGAATTATTTTCTCAGCAATCACACAAATTTCTGCTCCCAAAACCCTTTTCTTTGTCCCTATCGAAATCTGTCACAAAATCCTATTTTTAATTCCCAGACGCCGCATAAACACAGCATTTTTAAAATATTCATGTCAAAAATTTTTCCTTTACAAGCTTTTATTCCCTACACCCAGTCTCCGGGATGTTCTGCGTCAAAGTCAAATACAAATCTCTCATAGGCATTGATCACATGAGTGTCCTGGTACTTATCGTAGCGCTTATGTTTCCTTCCATACGACATATGCACATGCCCGTGAAGGAAATATTTAGGACGGTACTTTTCCATCAGCTTCAAAAACGCCTTAAATCCCTGATGCGGCAGATCTCTTCCATCGTTCAGCTGATATGCCGGAGCATGAGTAACCAGAATGTCAAACCCTCTCCTCCACAAAAGCTTTGGAAACAGCTTAAAGATTCTTCGTCGCATCTCTCTTTCCGTAAACTGATAAATCCCGGGTTTATACCGCATGGAGCCGCCCAGCCCCAAGATCCTGACCCCCTCATGCACATAAATGGTATCATCAATGCAGATACACCCGTCCGGCGGAATCCTTTCATATTTATCGTCATGATTCCCATGAACATAAAGGACAGGCGCGGAAGTAAAGGTTGCAAGAAATGACAGATATCGTGGGTCCAGATCCCCGCATGAAATAATAAGATCAATCCCCTCCAGTTTACTTTTCTCAAAAAAATCCCACAGGTACTTTGATTCTTCATCTGCGATCGCAAGTATTTTCATATTACTGTCCCTTCTCCACGCCCTGCTGCAATGTGACAGGCTTTGCCTGCTCCGTAAGCTGCCAGCTTTTCGGAATGGAACCAATTACATTATCTGCCAGCCAGTCCATGGTAATGATTTCTTCCGGAGACAGACTTCCCTGAGGATCATCCCGAATCACACCATTCTGTGAATAAAGCACACCGGAAAACGGATTAAATTCTCCGCGGCTGATAGTCTCTTTCAGAAGCTCCACAAGGTGCTGGGTTCCTGTCGGAAGTGTATGAGAACAGATCACATCTACAACGTTGGAGGACATTCCCCACCAGTAGTTAATGGCTTTCTTTTCTGAGCTGCTGTCGTCATATTTCCAGGTTCCGTTCATAACAGTGCGGATCAGCTCCTCATAAAATTTGCCCCAGTGCCACAAAGGCATGGCAAGGTTATGCGGCATTCCGTTTTCCATACGGTACAGCCCGAAGTATCTGGACGCATCTTCCGGAATCACCATATCACGTCCTGATACCACGGAAACCTCCTTTTCCCGGATTCTCTCCATGACCTGACCAAGATCATCATCCTTTAAGGTTGACCACTCCAGATATACCTTTGCTCTTGGATTCACCATGGCAGCACCCAGCGCAAAGGCATTGATATTTGCAATAGTTCCAAAAATAGGATAGTCCGCGATGTAGGCAAGTCTGCCGTTTTCGGACATTGCCCCTGCAATTGCGCCCATCAGGAATTTTGCCTCGTGCATTCTCGCATAATAAGTCCGGATATACCGGTGTGATGTATTCAGAGAACAGTTCAGTATCCTGATATCAGGATTTGCAATCGCTGCCTGGACACTTGCCTGAACAAAGGCGGGAGTTGTGGTAAAGATCATATTGCAGCCCTTTGCAATGGCGTCTGCAATAGCTTTTTCCGCAAGCTCCGGAACGATGTTTTCATAGCACATGGTAGTAACTTCATCCGGAAATGTCTGTTCCAGGTGAAGACGTCCCAGTTCATGAGCATAGGTCCATGCGGAGGAACCGGGAGTTTTCGCATAGATAAAGGCAATCTTCAGCTTGGTGGAGCCTGTGAGAAGTCTGCTGAGCAAAGGCTTCTTTTCCCTGTTGGGATCCATCTTCAGATCGATCTCATTGTCATGCTCCAGAAGCTTAAATTCCTCCCAGCTTTTATTAACAAGCTTTTTCAGTTCTGCAACTGTTTTCTGGCATACTGCCTGATAACCATAAACAGTAATAAAAGCAAGAAAGGCATCTCCCGCTGTAATCGAAAGTTTTTTCCCTCCTGCTGCCTGGAATTCCAGCGCAAATCTGGAATAAACAGAGCTGAAATTCAGTTTATCGTCATCATCCCAGACCTCTTTCGGCCCTTTTCCAATCAGACTCTGCAGTCTGGCAAAGCTTCCCTCCTTTGTAAACCATATGTAGTTTACTTTGGAAAGCTCGTAAAAGTCCACAAACTCATAATAAATCTTATTTTCCTTTTCTTCTGTTTTCGGCGGAAGGATACGGGTAACAACACCCGGAACAGAAACAGCGTCATAGTACTTCAGAACACTGACCCTTTTATTTCCTTCCTCCACATAAAATTTATTCATGTATTCATAGGCCTTGATCGGGTCACGAATCCCTTCGTTTACATGACTTTCTCCAAGAGCCGCCCACTTATAGGCAAATTCTGTATTTTCACGCAGAATGGGCATAAAATTCCCTGCAAAGGCATTGCTTCTGGATTCTGTTTTTGTTCCCACAATCTGCTCCATGGGAATCTGAACCAGTCCCAGAGAAACTTCTGAACAGGATCCCCGGGCAGGCAGAATATCGTCCAGCACCTCTAACGTAGGCTTTTCTCCCTTCATCATTCTGGCCTGATAATCTTTTTTTCCAAGCTTATACGCCTTGTTATACTCTTCCAGCATTTATGTATCCCTCCAATACTTTCACTGTATTTATTTTTCTGCATTTCTTTTTTATAAATATACCCCAGCTCCCTTTCTGACGCAAGCGTAAAAATACCAGAAAAATCCTCCTGTCTCAGTCAGTATGACGGATTTTCTCTTATAGCTTCCGTCATTTCAAAGCGCCTCCGGTAATGGTGTTCTGCAAAAATATGTTCTTGCCATTTTTATTTGTATAGAGTATTCTTTACATTAGAAAGATTTATTTAAGGAGGATTCTTTATGGAAAAATCAAAAGTATACTATACCAGCATGAGAACCGGATTTGACAACGGACTTCTGGACAAACTGAAACGCCTGATCAAAAAGGCCGGTATCGAAAATATTGATTTTGACGGAAAATATACTGCCATTAAAATGCACTTCGGAGAGCCCGGCAATCTGGCATTTCTCCGTCCCAATTATGCAAAAGTAGTTGCGGATACTGTAAAAGAGCTTGGCGGAAAGCCGTTTCTTACAGACTGCAACACCCTTTATGTAGGCGGACGCAAAAATGCTCTGGATCATATAGAAAGTGCTTATGTAAACGGCTTTTCTCCACTTTCCACCGGCTGCCATATCATTATCGGAGACGGTCTGAAAGGCACGGACGAAGTATATGTCCCTGTAGAAGGCGGAGAATATGTAAAAGAGGCAAAAATCGGACGTGCGATCATGGATGCGGATGTGTTTATCTCTCTGGCCCACTTTAAAGGTCACGAGGCTACCGGCTTTGGCGGAACCCTGAAAAATATCGGAATGGGCTGCGGCTCCCGGGCCGGAAAAATGGAAATGCACAGCGCCGGAAAGCCTCATGTAGAGGAAGAGCTGTGCATCGGCTGCCACCGCTGCGAAAAGATCTGCGCTCATGATGCGCCTCAGTTTAAAGACAAAAAAGCTTCCATCGACCACAACAAATGCGTAGGCTGCGGAAGATGTATCGGTGTCTGTCCAAAAGATGCCATCGTTGCAGCCTCTGACGAATCCAATGATATCCTGAACTGCAAAATCGCAGAATACACAAAGGCTGTTGTTGACGGACGCCCTGCTTTTTACATTAACCTGGTGATCGACGTATCTCCTTACTGTGACTGCCACGCCGAAAACGACGCAGCCATTGTTCCGGATGTGGGATTCTTTGCCTCCTTTGACCCGGTGGCTCTTGACATTGCATGCGCAGATGCAGTAAATGCCCAGCCGGTGATCTCCAATACCTGCCTTTCTGAAGCAGACCACGAAGGTCACGACCACTTCGGAGCCATGTTTCCCACCACAGACTGGAGAACCTGCATTGAACATGCCAAAAAGATCGGCCTTGGCACAGATGAATATGAGCTGGTTGTAGTCAAATAAATACAATCGAGGAGGTAAATAATAGTCAAGCATGGATGGACATCCTAACTTGGCTATTATTTGATTAGAAAAGATTTGATTCAAAACTTTCGTCATTCTCCAATAACCTTTTCTGCTACAGGCAAGTTCTTTTGCTTTCCAATGTTCCATTCCTAATGCTTTCAGCATTCGATACTTTGTCTTTATTTTCTTCCATTGTTTTCAATAGACAGCCCGAATCCTACGCTTTGCCCATTCATCCGTTGTTTTGAGAAGCCCTTTCATATCTGCTCGTTATTACTGACGGATTTCATACTCTGTTTTCATCCGCTGACGAGACCTCCCTTGGTACCACATATCACTTTCTCTCCATCTATCTGCCACATCTACTACAGTTAATTCCGAATAGTTATTGGACTTTAGTTTGTTTCGCAACCTTATCCTTAACTATAGCCTCATGTGATTTCTGTTCGTCAGACCAGAAATTTGCCATCCGACTTCCTTCAGATTCCACCTCACGATGGACACCCTTGTCATTAGCTGTATCCTTCCCACTATTAGGGACTTTCACCCCTTATGACTTTTATATAAATTACAGCGCTACCTTTTCGGTACAGGAACTTCCGTTTTGTGGTCAGGCGGATGATATAATCCTGATCCATAACAAAGACTCCTTTTCCAAACAATGCTACCACACGCTTTATGGCTGAAAAAGTAATCTTATTTATAAATCAGAACACATCAGAAGCAATGATTGTCCTTATTGCAGAAATTGCTTCTTTATATCCAACCGGATGATGCTGAAAATAGGTAGTGATTGCTTCATAGTCAGAACGGTAAACTTCATCTTTAATTATTTTCTCAAGAATTTCAGAAATTACTACTCCTTCCTGAGCAGACGGACAAATTGAAAGTTTTGCCCGGTGTAAGCGAATTTCTGATACCAGCTCTTTATATTCCTCTGTCAAATCTATTCGAGGCAATAACATATATAAATCATAAATATGTCTGGAATTTCTCTGTATCTTCCCAGATATATAATAATCACAGATTGCAAAGACTTTATCCGCAAATGTTCTTTCCAAACTTTGTAACGTCATTTCAAAAGGCTGAAGCTGATATTCCCGAATAATATCCTCATTCTCCTGCTGCAGATATTGATAAACATAGCTGTCCACCGGAAGCTTTATAGTTGGAAATGATACAGATCCAAGAGACACCTCCATTTTAACTCCAAGAAGCAAGCTCTCCTGAATATATCCGCCAATCGGCTTATAATCAAATGTATAGCAATTATAATCTCTCCTGCTTCTTGCATTTTCCCAGTCAGATATTGGCAGCCCCAATCGTCGGCTTATTCCTGCTATCGTTTTATCTTTAAGATTTTTTCGTTGTCCTTGCGTCAGATCTTCTGAAAATGCAATATCTATGTCTTCTGAAAAATGGTCAATCGCATGATGACACTTAGAAAGTGATGTCCCGCCCTTAAAAACGCAGTCCGGTACTTCCTCTGACAGCAGTTTTAAAATCATAGTTACATAATAATCTTTTTCTACAATTGCTATCGGCTGACTTTGTGATTCTGCCGTTGCTTCAATAACATCTTTAAATAATTCCTTATCCTCATGCAAAAACATCAAAAAACCTCATTTCGTACATATTTTTATAAATACGTTCCGGATACTCTTTAATATATTGATCTACTTCTTCCCGGCTGATTCCCTCGTTTTGAATATAAGTTTTTACTCTCGAATACGAATCCTCCATATCCTCATCTGCGTATTGCGTGATATTGCTCAACAAATCTAACAGCTGTAAAGTACGATAGTTTTTTTCTGTAATAATAATTCGTGACTTTCGCAATACAATTTTTCTTCCTTTCATGTCAATTTCCCTAAAACGGGAACTGGCATTGTTAGATACAATCTCAACCACATATGGAACTTGTGTCGTAATCCCCAATTGATTTGCAAATGTATAACCGGAATAATAACCTTCCACTCTACCATTTCTATAAATATATTTTGCTCTTGCAACCACATCTGCCCCTAATGGTACACCGCCCTTTAACCGACTCTGCTTGGGAATATAATAAACACCCTTATCAAAACGATTAATTTTACCGGAATCACACAACTCTTTAAACATTTTTCGGAGATTAACAGCTGATACTGGAAGCTGGACATCAGAAACAAATATCGGTTCATTCGGTTTATAATTCTCTTCTAAGTATTCGTACAGCATTCTTTTCCCTCCTTTATCACAACTTTTTACAATAATTGTTCATTTTCGTTACTTCTATTATATTGCGCATCTGCATCCCTTGTCAATAGTCCAATCACAGGCATTTTCTATTATGTACTTCCGGTTTTTTATAAATCAATTCTCACACCATATACATACAGTCAATATAGTTCTGCGTTATCCTTAATATTATATCCGGAATTTCTGCTCTTCAGTAAAAAATATATTTTCATCTCGGATTCTCTTTCTCCAATATTTTTTCTGATTAAATGTGCATTTATACTCAGACTTTCCGGATATCCATTATGTAAGCTTAAGCGCTTACTTTTAATAATCATTTGAATTTCAAATGCAGAAGATTCTTTTTCCACTATTTTTGATGGCGGCTGTTCTGGTTTCAACACTGGAAGTTCTACAAAGCCAGCCTGTTTTAAAGCTGCTTCTTTTACTTTACGCAGCCAATAATAGTAAGCATCTCTGGATAGCCCGTGCTGTTTACAATAAATATCAACTTTTTGCCCACTGGCTTTACAATCTTTTATAATTGCAGCCCATTCGTGCGATCAAATTTGTCGGGTAGCTAACTTGGTGTTCATGATCAATACCTCCTGTAGTGTTTTTGGAGGTAGCAGAAAGTTGACGGGTTATTCACCATTTACAATATATGGTGCTAGAATATAAATAGTACAAGTCAAAATGAGAATTCCTTATAAGAAAAAT